>Ga0265298_10000479_pt1 | contig 59399 bp, 44 predicted proteins | sample AusTroGonzalo_MG_3_FD_193486 | JGI IMG/M metagenome (GOLD analysis project Ga0265298, IMG submission 193486) | Bovine rumen microbial communities from tropical cattle in Woodstock, Queensland, Australia - Gonzalo_01 | ecosystem: Host-associated > Mammals > Digestive system > Stomach > Rumen ... | reverse complement strand
TCATCTGAACGCGGAAACCGCGGTTTACATGAATCTCACCTTTGTCGTCCATCCAAGGTACACGGAACATGATAACTCTCTCAGGCTCAACCATACGCTCCATGATCTTCTGATCCAGGAGGTAGGGGTTCTGGAGGATGTAAGGTGCAACACTCTCAACGACTTCGCTAACTGCCTGATGGAATTCCTTCTCACCGGGATTCTTGGCTATAAGCTCAGCCATGAATTTCTCAACGTAATTCTTTACCTGTTTGTCCATAATAGATTCGTTATTTTGTATATTTTGTGAATTTGCTATCAAAAGCGTTTGCAAAGTTACTATTTGTCATCAAAACAAGCAAAGATTGCGCAAATAAATTCACGTTATTTATGAAAATAATTCAAAATGATATGCATAATCACACAAATCTGACACAAAATCCGCCGCTTTGAGCATAAATATGCACATATACGCGTCGTCAGCATACATTTTGTCAGTACAAAAGTGCAATTGGGGACAGTCCCCTTTTGCACACCCTCTTTTTTGTTTGTATTTTTGCAATCACCCAAATGCAAAAGGGGACTGTCCCCAATTGCACTTTTGCATATCAAACAAAAAAAAGGATGAAGATACTCGTAACGGGAGCAGCCGGATTCATAGGCTCAAAACTGGCATACCGCCTTGCCGAGCGCGGCGATGAGGTGGTTGGACTTGACAATATAAATGATTATTACGATGTACGCCTCAAGCTGGGCCGATTGGAACAGTGCGGCATAACATCACACAGTGGCCGCTATATCGACGGCTCCATAAGACAGAGCAACAAATTTGAGAACTACCGTTTCATAAAGATGGATCTGGCCGACCGCGGTCAAATGGCCGAGTTCTTTGCTCAGGAAAAGTTTGATGTAGTGGTCAATCTGGCTGCACAGGCAGGTGTACGCTACTCTATTACCAATCCGTATGCATATCTGGACAGCAATCTGGTGGGTTTCATGAACGTGCTGGAGTGCTGCAGGCATAATAAAGTAAAGTATCTGGTTTACGCTTCGTCATCATCGGTTTACGGAATGAATGACAAGGTGCCGTTCTCTGAAGATGACCGCGTGGACAATCCCGTAAGCCTGTACGCCGCAACCAAGAAGGCCAACGAGCTGATGGCTCACTCATACAGCAAACTCTACGGTCTGCCCACTACCGGCCTGCGCTTCTTTACGGTTTATGGCCCGTGGGGACGTCCCGATATGGCACCCATGCTGTTTGCCACCGCTATCAGCAAAGGTGAGCCCATCAAGGTGTTCAACAACGGCAACCTGAGCCGCGACTTTACCTATATAGATGATATTGTAGAGGGCACAATCCAGGTCATCGACCATCAGCCTGTGGCAGAACAGTGCCCCAACAATGTACCCTGGAAGGTTTACAACATAGGCTGCTCCAACCCAGTGCAGCTCATGGATTTCATAAACGAGATAGAGAGTGCCCTGGGTGTGGAGGCAAACAAGGTATTTCTGCCTATGCAACAGGGTGATGTCCTAAAGACTTATGCCGATACCTCCAAACTGGAGAGTGAGTGCGGCTACAAGCCCTCCACCACCCTACACGACGGTATCACAAAATTCATAGATTGGTTCAAATCGGACCTCAACCCTTTAAAACCTTAATGATTATGAGTAAGTACGTATGTGATGTATGCGGATACGAGTACGATCCCGCAGTTGGTGATCCGGACAGCGGCATAGCTCCCGGCACAGCATTTGAAGATCTCCCTGAAGATTGGGTTTGCCCCATCTGCGGAGTAGGCAAAGACCAGTTCTCCAAAGCCTGACAAAAAATAGCACAAATGGACCTGATCGTTTTGTGTCATTTCGCGAAAAATGACACAAAACGATCAGGTCCATTTGTGTCACTTTTGCATCACTCAGGAAGTTCCTTCACGATGCTGCCGTCAAAGAGGTTGATTATGCGGCTGGCATAAGAGGCATCGTGACGGCTGTGTGTCACCATTACTACGGTAGTTCCCTGCTGGTTGAGTTCCTTGAGCAGGTTCATCACCTCCTGACCGTTCACTGAATCCAGGTTACCGGTGGGCTCATCGGCCAAAATCAGCTTGGGACCTGCAATCACGGCACGGGCTATAGCCACGCGCTGTTGCTGACCGCCGCTCAACTGGTTGGGGAAATGCTTCTCGCGGTGAGAGATGTTCATGCGCTCCATAACCTCCTCGGCACGCTGACGACGCTCCTTGGCGGGCACGCCCATATAGAGCAGAGGAAGTTCGATGTTCTCACGCACGTTGAGTTCATCAATAAGGTTGAAACTCTGGAACACAAATCCTATCACTCCCTTGCGCAGGTCAGTGCGGTGGTTCTCATCGAGAGTGGCCACCTCAACGCCTTGGAGCTTATAACTCCCCTTGGTGGGATTATCCAGCAAACCCAGGATATTGAGAAGGGTTGATTTACCGCAGCCCGAGGGGCCCATAATTGCTACGAACTCGCCATCGGCCACATTGAAAGACACGTCGTTGAGTGCCCATGTCTCAATCTCCTCTGTACGGAAGATCTTTTGCAGGTTGTTTACTTCAATCATCATAATTGTATGTTTTACTATTGAGTTCTTATTTAATTTCTGATTCAAATTTATTCAGTGGACACGGCTCTTTCCAAAGAAAAAATTCGAAATCATACTATTATTCTCAAAAGTGTCAAATTTTTGGACACTTTGGTTTTTACGTACCGGATGAAAGCCAATAGCCAAAGTCCTACTATTCCAGCACCACCTCATCGGCATCGGCAATGCGGTCATAACCGGTGGTAATGATCACGTCACCAGGCTTAAGGCCTTCTGTTACCTCATACTGGCGGGGGTTCTGGCGGCCGATGCTTACGGGCACGCGCACGGCCCTGTTACCCTGCTCGTTCAGGCGAAACACCCACTGTCCGTGAGTATAATTGTAGAAGTTGCCCTTAGGTACGATGACCGATTGTGCCTGACCGCCAAGTTCGATGCGCGCCTGATAGCTCTTGCCTATGCGGGCGTTGTCAGGCATGGAATCGGTGAACACCAGATAGATGTCAAATGATCCGCTCTTGATCTCAGGAACCGTACCGCTCACCACCATGGGATATGTCTTCTTGTCATATGTGATGGTTGCGGGGCAGCCCACCTCCACCTTATCAATGTAATATTCATTGATGCTCAGTTTCATGCGGAACGCATCCATGCGTTTTACATCGCCTATGGCGCTGCCTGCACCTACCTTAAGTCCCGGTTCGAGTGCCATTCCGCTAAGCTGACCGTCGGCCGGAGCGGTAATGACCAGATCCTTGAGACGTGCCTCGCTGCGGGCCAGCTGACGGCGGGCATCCTCCAGCTCATCCTGCATAGCCTCACGTTTAATGGCATTGAGCACGGAATCCTGACGGCGGCTCTCTATCTCCAGTTGGGTGCTCTTGAGTTTATAGCGGTATTCATCATCGGCCACCTCAAGCTGCGCCTTGCTCTTGAATCCCATCTTATACTCCTCCTGATCCAGAACATGCTGTTTCTCCAGACGGCCCAGTTCATACTGAGTCTGAAGGATGGAACGCTGCAGAGATATGTCACGCTGCTGCATCTCAATGATCTGAGTACGGAAACTGCGGTCCTGCTTGCGCCACTGGTTACGGGCATCCTGTATGGAACGTTCCAGATCCGGGTCACTAAGCACAAGAATGGTATCGCCCTTGTGCAGCATAGCACCGTCCTGAGCCACTATACGCTCTACATAACCGCCCTCACGGGTGTAAATCTTCAAGGTTTGGATAGGCTGCAGGGTTCCCTCAGCATTGATATACTCTGAGAACTCACCCATTATAACCGTGCCGGTCTGCACGCTCTCACGGCTCACTCTGATTACGCGCGGACCTGTGGTCACTTTGATAAGCAGCAGTATCAGTGCCACTCCAAGCAGGCCTGCAACTATATGTATGCGGTATTTTACATACCATTTCTTAGGCGGTAATTTTACGTCCATGATCAGAATCTGTTTTAATTTGTTTTACGAAGTAGATTCTCAACCTGATACTCCAAAAGTGAATCATTCTGGAAATCATAACCGGTCATACTGCGGATGGTGTAGTAAAGCTGCCACCATGTACTTAATGCCGACACATAACCGCGGTATGAGGAGTCCTTTGATTTGATAGCCTCGTTGAGGTCAAGCACCGTAGAACGGCCTGTCATGTAAAGCTGGCGTGCCACCTCATAGCGGTGCTGCGCAGTAGCCATAGTACGATGCGCTATATCGACACGACGCTGCTGCAGGTTAAACTGATTTACGGCACGCGTCACCTGACGGTCAAAAGAGAGCTGCTGCTGTTCCAGCTGCATATTGGTAAGATCCAGATTGTTCCTGGCCACACGGACACGCCCTCTCCCCTGCCCCCAATCCAGGATGGGAATACTCAGAGTAACGCTTACGGACTGCTCATCATTGAGATTATGAATGCTCTCATTAAACTCACTTCCTGTCTGAGCCAATCCCAATCTTACATATACTGACGCCCTCAGTCCGGCCTGGGATTTGGCCCGTGCAAGGGCGCTCTCGCTGTTCAAACGGCGCAATTGCATGCCCTCCATATCAGGATTGTTCTCATAGGCCAGTTGCAACGCCCTGTCAAGCTGCACCTGGAATTCCGGAATGCTATCGGACGTTACCACCTCAATACGGGCATCCGACGGCAGATTAAGAAAGTTCCTGAGCCTGTCAGCCGCATCGTCAAATGACATCCGGGTGGTTATTATGCTGGTCTCCTCATTAAGTTTGTTCAGCTCCAACTGAAGCAACTCATTCTCTGTTATGGTGCCTATATTGTATCGGCCCAATCCGAAAGCGTACATCGTATCAGCTGCCTCAAGATTGATTGTGGCAATCTCCAGTTCCGTCTGGGCCGACGCCAGATTGAAGAAGTAATTTACAGCATCGGCTGCCACCAGTTCCATTGTCTCAGCATACTGCTTACGGGCCATTTTGTATTGGACAGGCTCCGTGCGTCGCTCCCACTTCATATAATTGTAACCAGACAGATCCTGGCTGAATGTGAGTTGCAGCGGCTGTGAGTAATAAGTCTTGGTGTGGTTATCGCCCAACAGGTCCAGACGGTTCAGTGAACTTGACAATGAAACGGTTCCACCGGTAAACCATATGTTCTGACTCAGATCCAATGTCAGGTTATTGTTCATGCTGTTGGTGCGGGCGTACTGCACACTTCCGTCACCCAATGTCACGCTATTGGTGCTACGGTTCAATGAAGGCCTCGTGGATATTGACAGAGAGGGCAGCATGCTGGCCTTGTAACTACGATAGTTCCAATAAGCTGATTCATATGAGTTGCGTGCCTGCACTGCATCGGGCGAAGACTCCTGCGCCATGCGTATCACCTGCTCAAGAGTGAGTGTCATCACCTCATCCCCGGCAGCCCTCAACGGAGTTGCAAGCATGCAAAACGTTATCAGCACAATAATAATCCTGTTCATATTTCTCATTTTAAGCACAGAAGGATATAATCCTCTTATGTTATTCGCTCTTGATTACTTCGGCCGGATTCTCGCTGGCGGTCTTGAGAACCTTATGGATAACGGTAAGGCCGATAACCACAACCGTTGCGCCAAATAATCCTGCATAGATCCACCAGCTGATAGCAGCCTGACGCGGGAACTTCTGTATCCACTGATGCATTATCAGATAACCGGCGATAAAGGCCAAACCCATTGAGATTGCTACGACTGCACCATATTCCTTTGTGAATATTGACAGTATGTCTTTGATCTTTGCACCGTGTACCTTGCGGACTGCAATCTCACGGCGACGCTCCAGGCATGCCAAGCTGATCATTGACCAGACGCCGAATATTGATATCAGGATACAGACTATTCCCATGGCAAGGATAAGGTTCTTAAGATGCTTCTCCTTTTCCAAGCCCTTAAAGAACTGGTCCTCAGTAAATGTAATCTCATATGTGCAATCAATATCATCAAGCATCGCATCAACTTTCTGCTTGAGTTCCTTTTTGAAACCGTGTTGGTATCTGACCATATAGGCAGCACCAGGCTTATCCATTAATCCTCCGGCCAGTTCTGTTATCAGACTTGAAGTAAGTTTGGGATTATTGGGTTTACACATGATAAGGAAAGGAGCTTCCACCTCAAATGATGTCATATAGATATCCTTTATTACGGCAATGACATGAAAATCATTTTTCTGGGTACTGACATTCAATATATTATTGGGGTTGATCACTACACTTTCAATATTGATGACCGGGTCTTCCGATACAGGTGCAAGCCCCAGTTTCTTACTGAGATTCTCAGTTATTACAATCTCATTGTCCATGATAGGACGGTCAACAGGTATTGCGCCGTCAGTTAACGTAACATTGAGTATTTCAAGATCCTCTTTGTCAAGCATATCCAGAACACTGTACTCACAACTGTCAATATCATTGATGCTGTAACTGTTGTACAGATTATACCTTCCGGTTTTAGCGTATGAATAAATATCTTTAATCCGTTGACTAACCTGGATAACCTGAGGTATTGATTTCAATCTGGATGAGATGGCATACTCACTTTCATATTTCTCCTGAAAGTCCACATGTTGTATCTCATCCATATGATTAAGCATCGCCATCAGTTCTTCTTCACTGTCGGTTTTGACGTTGCCCATCAATATATCCGTTACTGAAACGGCTCCTGCAGGAGTAATGGAAATGACAGCCTGGTCATTGACATTCAAGCCCCAGTTTTCATTCCTAAGATAATTGAACTGATGAAGCATGACACAGGTAATGAAAGCGAACAGCGTGCCGGTAAACAACTGCAAGCCTACACTGATCTTTCTAAAAAGGACTTTGCTGTTTGAATGGGCAATATTATCCTGAATTGTCCTGCGTCTTATGACATAGACGCAAAGCACACATGCCAGAAGCGAAACCAGGAACAATGACAGCAACAACACAAGACTGCTTGTCATAAGGAATCCTGCCGACATACTGATATCGACCAATTGTATATACTTGTCTTTCAATATCCATACCATCATGATTCCAATTACAAGACCTACAAAAACAAGTATGGACATTTCTAGTGAGAACATCCGGATAAGGTCTCTCATTGATGCTCCGTGCACAATACGCAATGCCGATTCACGGTCACGTCCTCTTAATGTATTTATAAAGAATATAAGTATATTGACCAATGAACACAGCATGATGAGGATACTTGCCAGGCAGAACAGGCTCATTGTCCTGTAGCTCACATATGATTCATCCTTTATAATCTTGAGATGCACATCACTGATAGGAACAAAACAATTTGTTGTTTTTGTAAGGTCTTTTAGGGACATGTGATACTGTACTAGCTGATTGGAACTGTTCATGAGCATATTCATTGCCTCATCAGCATCAACCCCCTTCCTGAATTTCCAGAAACAGTTTGACTGCAACGACTTGTTTATAGTGCCATACATCATATGTCTTGGAATCGAATTGACATCAAGTTCATTCTGAACATCACGGTATGACATGATATCATATTTTATTATTGTAGGTTTTTTGAAACTCTTCAATACTGCAACTACGGTACGGCCGCCTATTTTCTGTCCAATCGGATCCGCATCCAGGAATAACTTCTTTGCGTACTTATCAGATATCGCTATAAGCTCATTGCTTCCAATGAATGACCAGTCACCCGCTACAAGCTCTATTCCAAAGAAACTGCAGAATGCCGAGTCAACCTGTATCTCTATATAGTTTTCATTATCGGTCTCAAATCTGTAATATGTGGTCGCCTCCGGATCAATTGTTTCTGTTATTCCATCAAGGTACCTGTTACCCGTTCCTGTCAGCAGGACATCCGTTCCGTCCTGTGTTGAGGAACTGTATGTATAGATACGGTCAGCATCCTTATGAAAGCGGTCAAACGTCTTTTCATAATAGAGCCACGCGGATGACAAGGAAAGGCAAACAAAACCGGCAGCAAGACCAATCACGCTGACTGTGTTCTGGAGCGCAAACTTACGTATGTTACGCAAAGCGATTTTAAGGTAGTGTACAAACATATTTTTGGACTTTTGATTTATCTTTTGCCCAAAATTACCCCTTGATACCACCGCTCACCAAAGAAAAAAGGCTAAAACGTGCATTTTCGCCTGAAAGTGTCCAATAATTTGACACTGTCTATTTGAACTGGAATGTGAAGGTGGTATAGGGATAGTGCGATGAGCAGGTAAGAGAGCCCTCATGCAACTGCATAATCTGGCGGGAGAGAGCCAGTCCTATGCCGCTGCCGCTCTGTTTCTTTTTTGTTGAGTAGAAGGGCATGAAAATCTGCTCAATGATGGCTTGCGGAATCTCAGGACCGTTATTGGTCACCGTTATGAATGGCTTGCCGCCGGGCATTGACGCCAGCACTGTAACTTGCCCGTCTTCAACACCGTCAGTAGCCTGGATGGCGTTTCTTATTATATTGATAAGAGCTAGTGACAGCAGCCCGGAATCAACATGCAAAACCACATCGCCCGCTGTCTCAAAGCGCACGCGCTCAGCACCTTGCTCTGCTTTGATAAGAGTCTGGATATTGCGGAACAACGTGGTGGCAGGCACATCAGACATTGTGGGTTTTTCAAGTACTGTGAGCTGCCGGTATGATTCCAGGAAGTTACACACATTATGAGCCTGAGAGTTTATTATCTCTATGGCTTCCTGGCGCTCCTGCTCTGACTGGGCATCAGGGTTCTGAACCATCCAGTCAGTAAGCGATACTATAGGGGTTACGGTATTACGCAGTTCATGCGTCATGATCCTGAGTATGCGGTCATAATAATACTTGCGGGTTTCAAGCTCATTCTGATCCTTACGATATGTATCCAGGATTCGGTTCATGTCCTTTGACGCGCGGCCCAACATAGGGTCTTCAGTTTTGGGGATATGGAGCATAAAGTCCTTGTTTACCACCGCACGTGCCATCAGTTCCGTCTGATTGACAGGGTATAGGATAAGGCGTATCAGTTTGAATAATGCTATTATGGCTATGAGTGCGGCCGCGACAGCACCGATGGCCATCAGCATAACCCTTACACTGCCAGCCTGTGCATTACCTGCATTTAACGCAAGCAGCACAGCCGCAGCGGGCATGGTCATAACAAGCAATACCGTTATGACTACGTTCCAGGTATAGTGACGGCTATTCAATGCCATATCGTTTCATCTTGTTGTAAAGAGTCTGGCGGCTTACGCCAAGTATATCGGCTGCCTCGGACAGATTCCTTTCAGACTGGTCAAGCGCCTGCTTTATGGTCTGGATCTCCATCTCCTCAAGCGTAGATGTTGTCTTTTGCGCACGTGCGTCCCTTTTATCTATAGCCTCGGTGAGCTTGGCTATGAGCTGATTGTTATCCCAAGGTTTCTGAATAAAGTCCGATGCCCCTTTCTTGAGTGACTGAACAGCAAGGTTGATATCGCCGAAGGCGGTAATCATAACCACAGCCGGCGGATTCTCCAGACCACTGCGGTTCATGATACGGTCCAGCCAGAACAGCCCGTCCTGACCGTCCAGACGGTCACTGCCAAAATTCATATCCAACAACACCGCATCTACATCGCCCTGACTGATAAGAGCCGGAATGAGTTTGGGGTCACTTACAGCAACCACAGTATTGAAGCTGCTTTTCAACACCATCCGCAATGTAGTAAGCACTGCGGTATTATCATCTATCACAAGAATTTTGGCCTGTTTCATAACGGTTTCAAATGTAGCACAATTAGTTCAGGATTTTTACGACCTAACTGGAGAAATTATTTTCCCTAACTGGAAAGTGTCAAATTATTGGACACTTTGGGGAGAAAAAATGCGTTTTTTGGTTTTTTCCTTGTAGATTAAGGTTTAGTGATGATATTTTTGGAATTAGATAATTCAAAGTCCTTATTATGTTCCGTCATTATCTCAAGATTGCCCTAAGGAATCTCAAACACAAATGGGGATTCAATCTGACTTCAATGCTTGCCCTGATTATGGGTACCATCCTGTTTGGAATGATTTTTTATGCCACAGACCATGATCGTTTCTTCAAGACTTCAGAGTCATTTGAGAGTCGCAGCTATAGAGCATACACTGCCCATACAGGAGTTTTTGATAATGGAGAAATAGCCTACTCCGATACCACCATAGTATATGAATCATTCTGGCTTGAGAATCCGGAGTTGTTTGAGGACCCTGATATTGAGTTCGTGGTCGGCACTTTTGGTGAAAGCTACCAGATGATAGGATCCAGAATGGCCAGACTCTATCTCACAGATGCACGTAACCGTGTATCGGAGATATCAGAGAGAGCCCTGAACGTATCACCGGCATTCTTCAGATACAAAGGGATGAGTCTGCTGTACGGAGACAGGGTGCCGGAACATCCCAATGAGGTTGTGGTTACAGAGTCATTCATGCAAAAACATTCTCTTGGTACTGATTTGTCAAGCATTTCACTGACGATGGCTCCTACTGACAATCAGGATATGTCACTGTTATATTCCAGTAGCCTGATAGGAACAGAACCTTTGTATATAGTCAACGTCATTAAGGATGACAAATGGAGCCGGAATGTTGAGGCTGACATCTATTTCAACTGCAAAAAATATGATAATGTAACCGTTGTTCTCAGAGAGGGAGCCGATGTTGACAAGGTTAACGCAAGACTGGCATTGAATAAGAGAGAGAAGGTGAATTTAGAATCTTATCAGTTTTATAACGGTGTCCCGTACTCCAAGCATATTCGGTCGCTTTATCTGAGAAATGATTCCGGGGCCCGGATGCCCAAAATCTGGCAACATCTGCTTTCAATCATATTGCTGCTTACCGGAGCCGTATGTTTCCTTTCCAGTTTAACCAATTCCTTTTTCAACCAGAAACAGAACAACAGGATACGTCTCAGCCTTGGTGCCGGAAAAGGTGGCCTGTTCTGGGGGCAGATGATGCAGGTCATTGTCATGATAGCTCAGGTTATGGCAATATCGGCCATATTAACCATATATGTTGTAGGTCTTGTCAATCATACAGGATTGTATCCACACTATCTTTATAGTGCACAGGTTGACAGGGTGTACTTTCATCTGCCGGATGTCATCACACTGGAGGTTCAGGTCTTACTGCTTGTAACAATACTGAGCGCGTTGATACTGGTGGGCATCGTACTATTCTATAAACCGGCCACATCACTTAATCCCGGCCTCACGCGTAGGGAAAGACACGTACTCAGAAATATCCTTATAGGATTGGAGGTATCAGTAGCGGTCTGTGCCTGCTTTTGTACTCTGGGTTATTTGTCCGGGCGCGAAAGGCTGTATAATCCTTTGTCACGCAGTGAACTCAAAAGGACATACATGGTTGATTTGTCTAATCCCAAGTTTGACCACAACAGGGATGTGCTGGCCAATAGGATACGTAATCTCCCGATGATTGAAGATGCCGTAATGACCGGTTCCCCGCAGATTATTAATTATGACGAGAGCAGCTTGTTTGTGGTCAGTCTCAATACAATCGGTGCTGAAGGAAATAATTTCCAACGTGCAATCATCTCTGATTCAAGCTATTTCAGATTCTTCAAGATACCGGTGGATTATCTTGATGCCGTTCCCGGAGAAAGAAAGGTCTATCTGTCGGAAACATTGCTTGACTGCGTTCTGTCAACCGGACATCAGCCTGATCCTTTTTATCATCTTTTTGACAGGAAACTTACGGATCTGGAGATGAAAGGCCTAATGCCTAAATCGGAAAATATAGAGGATTATTATCCCGTATTTGACAGGTTTACGGTTGCCGGAATATTCAAAAACAGATTTGGAGATATGAGCTCACCGGGAGAGATATACAACAGATATCTACTATTTTCTGATGAGAATTATCCAAGTACCTGTCTGTACATAAGATTCAAACCCGGAACAGACTTTGCCCAGGCCAGACATGAAATAGAAGCCTTATGTGCCGAATACGTTGACATATACTCTCCTGAAATGATCAGCCAGATAGGCAACAAATGGCTTGACGCCTCAGGAAACATCCGCATATATATGATTCTTGTGTTTATGGCCGCTGCGGCAGGCCTGTTTATGGTTGTGCTCAGTATTACATCGGCCATATCGACCGATACCGGACGCCGGCGCAAGGAGGTTGCCTTACGTAAAGTCCACGGAGCAAAAGCCGTTGATATTGCAAGGCTTTTTGTCCGTCCGTACATAATCATTCTGATTGTAGCCTTTGCAGCCGGTTGGTACATTGCCACACTGATCCGTCATTCAGTAGACTCTTTCATGTGGATCAGGATACGACCTTGGCATAGTGCAATAGTATTGTTCTTCATAGCCTTTGTAATGACCCTCTCCACATTCTGGAAAGTACGCCGTATCATGCGCACCAATCCCGCCGATGTAATCAAGAGCGAGTGACACAGTAGGAACCGTCCCTACAGTGTCAAATTATTGGACACTTTCAGGCGAAAATGCATGTTTTAGCCTTTTTTCTTTGGCGGGCGGCGGCATGAAGGAGTATTTTTGGAGAGGTTTTCAAGAAGTCCGCATTATGTTCAAACATTACATCACCATTGCGCTGCGCAACCTCTCCAAATATAAGGTTCAGAATATTATCAGCATCGTTTCATTGGCGGTGGGTATTACCACGCTTGCCGTGGTGCAGTGTTTCCTGCATATAGTAAGGCAACCTGCCGTTTTTTCACAGCCCTACGCTGACCGTTGTTATTATATGAGGTTGGTTGATGAGAACAATACTGATCCACGTGCCGGAATACCTTTATTTACCAATGTAGTAAACAATCTTCTACGCTCTGAGGGAGAAATGAACAGTGTGGAGATGATATGCCCCGTCAATGCGGTAACTGAAGGGGCGTGGGTCAGTTTTACAATGGAGGACGGAACCGTTCGCCGCAAGGCGCTGGACATAATGGCCACCTCAAACGAATATCCCCATTATCGCGGCATCAGGTCAGCAATAACAGGCAAAGCCGTTCCCGTGCTTAAAAAGAATGAAGTGCTGCTGAGTGAGGCTATGGCCAAGAAGGTGTTCGGCGATATAAACCACATAGGTGCAACTCTTTCATTCAGTTACTGGGACCAGGAATATGAATTTGTTCTGGCTGATGTTTTTGAGCATGTTCTGACAGAGGTAACCTCCTGCAATTTGCTCTTCAGCATATGGGACAATGGACAGTTCGGAACAGATAATACAGATAATCTGTACATAACCAGATATGAAGTGCTTCTGCGTGAGGGTTTCACTGCCGATGACCTGAAAAAAGAGGCCGATATCAGGCTTAAGCCTTGCGGCAAAACCGTACAGGTCATTCCGCTCAAGGATGCACCGAGCGAAAGTATAATACTCTCAGGTATTACCAGGAGTATAATCTGGCTAGTGGGAGCAATGGTGCTTATCTCATCACTGATTAGTTTCATCAGGATGCAGATGCAGTTGCTCAGAATGCGCAGGCGCGAAATGTCCCTGCGTATTGTAAACGGAGCATCATCAGGAAAGCTGTTCATCATGCTGTTTACTGAGAACGTGATCATAGTTCTGGCTTCGGCGTTATTGGCATTACTGCTTTCATTATGGTTGAGGGCGTTTGCCAATGGGCGGCTCATGCCTTTACTTTCTGAAATGTCATGGATATGGGAAGGTATAGGCCTTTACATCTTTGAAATAAGCGCAGGCATATTGATAATCAATGTAATTGCCATACTTCTGTCTTTAAGGAAAACCTTGAATGGCACTCTCTCATTATCAGAACACATAAACGGTTCAGACGGTTTCTTCCGCAAGGCAATGCTTGTTCTGCAGACGGTCATCAGTACGGTTTTCATATGCGGAACGCTGTCGCTCCTGCAGTTTGTGCGGGGCATGTCTGAGCATAACAATATACCTGATAACGACCGTTATTACAGGCAGTGCATATATCTGAGAGCATATAACACAAATGACAAGGTGAGTTTCAGAAAGGAACTTGAGCAATGCCGATACGCACAGAAGGTCATTCCGTACAGCGAGGAGTTTGATTGGAATCAGGATGAAATGAATGACACCATCAAACAGGTTTTAAATAATGAAAGCCTTGGGTCAATCAGAAATTACGTGATGCCCAATACCGCATTCTTTGATTTTTACAGCATGGACATCAATTGGTTCGTCACCCCGGAACCCGATGAAAGTTATCTCCTGGTAAGTGAATATTTCTACAATCTGCTCCAGGAATCGGGATATCCTGATAACAACATGATGACCACCTATGAGGGCAGGCTGCTGCCGGTTTATGGAACATATCCTCCCATTCCCTACTCCGGTATGAGATCACAACGGATAAGCATTGCCGTAATCAGTCCTGAATCAGACAGGACATTTGACCAATATATCCTGGTTCCTGAAAAAAGCAAGTATCAGGATCTTTTCTCTGAGGCCTGTTATCTGTATAACCGCTTCAATCCAGAACTTGTTGACACTGAAGTTTATAATCTGCGTGACAATCAGGGATCCGAGATCACCATACTTGATGCTATGCGTGGCGGTTCTTTCATACTTTCAGGTATTTGTCTGATAATATGCGCCATGAGCATATACAGCACACTGCTACTTAACATACGTGCCCGCCGAAAGGAGGTTGCCGTCCGCAAGGTAAACGGTGCCAAGAGACGTGATGTAGCACTACTGTTCGGAAAGCTCTATATAGCGCTGGCCGTGATTTGTTTAATCATCTCTGTGCCGATAGGCTTGCTGTTCAATTCATTGGTAATCCAGATGGGCGACGGTTTCATTACGCCCCAATCTCTCTCTCCTTTGCTACCTATTGCCGGAGGCTGCATTTTCACACTCCTGCTGATTGCCATAACGGTATGGGGAAACATCAGCCGCATCATGAAGCTGAATCCAGCCGAGTACCTTGCTAAAGAGTGACCCTGGTTATCGCTATGCACTCCATCTCAACGAGCCATCCCGGACGGCACACCGGAGCCTGCACGATAACACGTGGGCAATCAGGAAAATGTGCGTTGAATATCTCATTGACAATGGCATAATCAGCACTGTCACGCAGATATATTATCATTGCACCTACCTCATCGAACCCGCAACCGGCCTCGGAGAGCAGTGTCTCAACGTTCTCAATCATGCGCTTTGTCTGACGCGCAACATCACCTTCATAGAGTATGCGCCCCTTGTTGTCAATACTGGCTGTTCCTGAAATATAGACATGCTTGCGGTCCGGGTACTTAATTACCGTACCGCGCTCAAACCTTACTCCATACTCTGATGTGCGATTCAGATGGCTGGCACCCTGCAGATATTTCACCATAGCGCCCGGTCCTGATACAGCTACGGCATCAAGCATAACCTTGTTGTGCGGTCTGCCAGTGCTCCCCTCAATACCGGTGCTGGCTATGAAATGGGTCTCAGGAGTGAGTCCGTGACGGTCAAAGACATCATTCCGGCCTTCAACCACATCCTGGTAGTTCAAATCTATGTTATTGACAAAAAGCCAGGTACGCATGCAATTTGACTCAAGAGTCAATCCCTGGCTCTCAAGCTCAGCACTCAGTTCATCCAGCAGAGAAACAGTCTGGCTATAGGCGCCTTCTTTTCCTGAAACCCCACCTGTAAACCAGTATTCATCAATGTTTCTCTCTGAAACTTTGAACAATCCGCCATCCGTGCGCTGGACCTTAGCCCATGGCCTGCACCATACCAAAGCAGCTATCTTAGTGCCGTTAAGAGGTGCCTGACCTATAACAGACACGGGGCAGTCATAACTCAAGTGATTCTTCAAGACACCCGCCTGGTTGGCTGGGTCACTCAGAAAGAAACGCATGAACACAGGGGTACCCTCACCCTCAACCACATCATGAAGGTTGCTCAGCATAGCCTCCAGCTGTTCATCAAATGATAAAAAAGGATTGTCAACAGTCAATACAGACAATGACTCAACCGGACCGCCATAGCCGGCATCGGAAACAAATGTTCCCACACGGATCTGTATCTCCTTGACATAATATGATGAGTATACCATTGATATGCTTACCAATTATTCCGCGAAGATAATGTTTTTAAGTCTATCCGTTTTGCCGTATGGAGCAAAAAGAATAAATTTGGCATCACGAAAATCAAAATCACTATTTATAAGTATGAAAAAGTTATTCATTTTAGCGGTGCTGGCACTCTTCTGTGCAGGTGTCTCAGCTCAGGAGGAGAAAAAGGAAACACCTAAGGGATATGCATTCACAACCGTTGATTCATTGGCCATAACACCTGTAAAGGATCAGGCAAGTTCAGGTACCTGCTGGTCATTCTCTTCAATAGGTTTCTTTGAGTCGGAATTGCTCCGTTTAGGCAAGGGTGAGCATGACCTGGCAGAGATGTTCGTTGTACACAAGACTATGGAGGACCGCGCCAAGGCGGCCGTACGTCTTCATGGCGACATAGAGTTTGCGCAGGGCGGCAGTTTCTACGATGTCGTATACTGCTGGAAGAACTACGGTATGGTTCCTCAGGAGATCATGCCCGGAATCATGTACAAAAGTGACCGCATCAACCACACGGAACTGACAGCCGTTGCAACCGCATATGTAAACGCACTTGCCAAGGGTAATATCAAGAAACTGTCTGATGTCTGGCAGAAAGGATTCTCCGGCATTTACGATGCATATATTGGCGAGTGCCCCGAGAAATTCACTTACAAAGGCAAGGAATACACCCCTAAATCATACGCTGAGTCACTGGGCCTCAACATGGATGATTACATATCACTCACATCATTCACGCATCATCCTTTCTATGAGCAGTTTATCATAGAAATTCAGGACAACTGGCGTTGGGGTCTCTCCTACAATCTGCCGCTTGATGAGTTCATGCAGGTAATGCACAATGCCATTAAGAACGGATATACATTTGCATGGGGAGCCGATGTCTCAGAGCCGGGATTTACCCGTGACAAGAACGCCCTGTGCATTATCCCTGTCGATGAAGACAAGGACAAGAACTACCTGAGAGAACCCGGTCAGGAGAAGGAGATTACCCAGGAGATGCGCCAGGAGGGGTTTGACAACTGGGAGACCACCGATGACCACGGCATGCAGATTTTCGGCATAGCCAAGGACAAGAACGGCAAGGAGTACTTCATGGTAAAGAACTCATGGAACACCACCGCAGGAAACAACGGAATATGGTATGCCAGTGATGCTTACGTAGCACTCAAGACCATCAATATCCTTGTTCACAAGGATGCCATCCCCAAGGAGATAAAGAAGAAGCTGGGCATCAAGTAACCGGTTTTTACAATAAAAAATCCTTACGGCAGGAGCGTTCTCGGAATGCTCCTGTCGCTGTTTTTGCATACTTATTTTAAAAATACTGATTAATAACTACCGGTTTCGCTTGACAAAGATGAACGCTTTACATATATTTGCAGTTTGGAATAAACCGGTCTTCTGTTTCCGCTCTGCACAAAGCGTCGGGGCTAAATACTGAAAGACCACATACAACACTCAATATGAATAAAATAAAAAATAACATAAATAATGAACTTCAGATGGAACTATGTGCCCCCCACCCCGGAGATGACAGAGGCAGCCAATGAGTTATCAAAGGCTGTCGGGATAAGTCCCGTACTCTGCAGGCTTCTGATTGAGAGAGGCATAACGAACAAGACCGAAGTACAGAAATTTTTCAACCCGCAACTGAACGAACTGCTTGATCCTTGGCTCATGGATGACATGGACAAGGCGGTAGCACGTATCAACAGCGCAATTGAGCGTAGCGAGCGCATTCTGGTTTACGGTGATTATGACGTTGACGGCACTACAGCCGTAGCGTTGGTCTACAACTTCCTTAAAAGGGATTATGACAATCTGGACTACTACATTCCCGACCGCTACAATGAGGGTTACGGAGTGTCGGAGCAGGGTGTGGATTACGCCTATGAGACAGGCGTAAAGTTGGTTATTGTGCTTGACTGCGGCATCAAAGCCATCCAGGAGATAGCCTATGCCAAGCAGAAAGGCATAGACTTCATTGTGTGTGACCACCACGTACCTGATGATGAACTGCCCCCTGCCGTAGCAATCCTGAACGCCAAGCGGTTTGATTCAAATTATCCGTTCAAACATCTTTCAGGATGCGGCGTGGGATTCAAACTGATGCAGGCATATGCGCTTGACAACGGCATCCCGTTCAGTGAGTTGCTGCCCAGCCTGGACCTTGTAGCGGTAAGCACCGCATCGGATATAGTGCCCATTATGGGTGAGAACCGTGTGCTTACGCATTACGGCCTGGAGCAGCTCAACAGCAACCCCAGTACCGGTCTGAAGGCCATAATACAGGTGTGCAAGCTCTCTGACAAGAACCTGACCATAAACGATATCGTATTCAAGATAGGACCGCGTCTGAATGCCGCCGGACGTATGAGCAGCGGAAAGAAAGCTGTTGACCTGATGGTGGAGAAAGACTTCCGTCGGGCACTTGAACTTGCTGAGAATATTGACAAGGAGAATGATGACCGCAAGAAGGATGACAAGGAGATGACTGAGGAGGCCAATGAGATTGTGACCAACCTTGAAGACGGAGAGAACCGCCATGCCATAGTTCTTTACAATGAAAACTGGAAACGTGGCGTGATAGGTATAGTGGCATCACGTCTTACTGAGGTGTTCTATAAGCCCGCAGTCGTTCTCACCAAGACCGGTAATCTGGCAACAGGTTCCGCACGTTCCGTATCGGGATTTGATGTCTATAAGGCCATTGAGAGCTGCAAGGATCTGCTTGAGAACTTTGGCGGACACACCTATGCAGCAGGACTCTCACTCAAGGTAGAGAATGTAGAGGAGTTCAAGCGCCGTTTTGAAGAGTATGTATCAGGTCATATTGAGCCGGACCAGATAGAGGCATCGATCGATATTGACGCTGATCTTGATTTCAAGGATATCACACCCAAGTTCTTCCGTGACCTCAAGAAATTCCAGCCGTTCGGCCCTGATAACAGCAAGCCTGTGTTCCGTACCCGCAATGTCTATGACTACGGCACCAGCAAGGTGGTGGGACGCGGCCACGAGCACATAAAGCTGGAACTCATAGACAGCAAGAGCGGCCACCCGCTCAACGGCATAGCGTTCGGACAGAGCTCATACGTAAGCTATATCAAGACCAAGAAGTCATTTGATATATGCTACACCATTGAGGAAAACAATTTCAAGCAGGGTGACATTTTGCTCCAGATAGAGAGCATCAAACCCAACCAGCCTGAACAAAAAGCCTGAAAGGCACTCTTATGACCTACCTGGATATACTTAAGCAGTACTGGGGCTATGACAGTTTTCGCGGTATCCAGGAGCAGATCATAGAGAGTATAGCCGGCGGCCGCGACACTCTTGGACTTATGCCCACCGGAGGCGGCAAAAGCATCACATTCCAGGTTCCCGCCTTGGCAATGGATGGTGTGTGTCTGGTTATCACACCCCTCATAGCACTCATGAAAGACCAGGTTCGCATACTGCGCGAGCACGGCATCAAGGCTGCTGCCATACATACCGGGATGAAACGCGATGAGATCATCACCGTTATGGAGAATTGCGTGTTTGGCGGTTATAAGTTCCTGTATGTATCACCGGAACGACTATCATCAGAACTTTTCAGAACAAAGCTGCGCCACATCAAGGTATGCCTGCTTACTGTCGATGAATCTCACTGCATATCACAATGGGGCTATGACTTCCGCCCCTCTTATCTCAACATAGCCGATATCCGCAAGGAGCTGCCCGGCGTTCCTGTACTGGCACTAACAGCCACCGCGACACCCCGAGTGACTGATGACATTCAGGATAAACTCGGGTTCAAGGAGAAGAATGTTATACGCATGAGTTTCTACCGTGAGAACCTGTCATACGTAGTGCGCAGGACTGAAAACAAGCAGCTTGAACTCAAGCACATACTGGAGTGCGTACCGGGCTCTAGCATAGTTTACGTACGCAATCGTGCTGAGACAAAGGAGATTGCTGATTACCTCAACTCTCAAGGCATACCCGCCACCTTCTATCATGCGGGAGTGGATCAGGTTCTCAAGGATGAGCGGCAGAAAGACTGGACTCAGGATAAATACCGCGTGGTTGTGGCCACCAACGCCTTTGGAATGGGTATTGACAAACCCGATGTACGCACCGTCATCCACATGGACATACCCAGTTCCATTGAAGCTTACTTCCAGGAGGCGGGGCGTGCGGGGCGTGACGGAGGCCGGTCATACGCCGTGCTGCTGCACTCTCCTGGTGATAAACGCGCCATAAGCAAACGCATAACGGACTCATTCCCCAAAGAGGACTTTATACGTGATGTATATGAGAAACTGGCTTTCTATTACGAAATGGCTGTAGGTGACGGCTGCGGCTGTACCTATCCGTTCTCGCTGGGAGAATTCTGCCAGCATTACAAACTGCCCGTCATCCCCACAGACAGTGCCCTGCGCATCCTTACACGGATGGGTTACATAGAGTATGTGGATGAGATGGATTACTCCGCACGCCTGCTCTTTACGGCCGGACGTGAAGACCTGTACCGTCTGCATCAGGACAAGATCACAGAGGATGTGATGAACATTATACTCAGGCTCTACAGCGGCATATTCACTGACTACGCCTACATAGATGAGCAGTTGGTATGCAACCGCGCCGGCATAGACCGCAAGACCCTATATCTCACACTTACCGGCCTGCAGAGCCAGGGTGTGGTACGATACGTGCCAGAACGCAAAACCCCTGTCATCACCTGGAGCCGTGAACGCGTTGACACACACCTGCTGCATTTTGACCCGGAGGTATATCGCATGCGTATGGAGGAGTTCAAGGAGCGCATCGGAGCCATGATGGATTATGTAACCCGCTCTACCGGATGCCGCAGTTCAATACTGCTCAAATACTTCGGTGAGCATCAGGACAAACCCTGTATGTGCTGCGACCTGTGCCAGGAGAAAGTGGGCCAGCAGCTTACACGCGGAGAACGGGATGCCATAAAGGATGATATCCTGGACACATTCCACTCATATCCGCACAACCCGCAGAAAGTATATTCACTGCCGTATGACAGGAATAAGATAGATACCGTTTTGCATTATCTGGTCAATGAAGGCCATCTCCTGATGAAAGACGGAAAAATATACACAGTAAATGATTGAACTTGACAATATAGAACAATTTGACGCCGTTCCCGGCCAGCCGGCTGTCATAGCCGGGCCGTGCAGCGCTGAATCTGAGCAACAGGTTCTCAGCTGCGCCCGCGCCCTCTCCGCACAGGGAGTACGCCTTTTCCGTGCAGGAGTGTGGAAACCGCGCACCCGTCCGGGTAATTTTGAAGGCGCCGGAGAACCCGCACTTGAATGGCTCCGCAAGGTAAAGGCAGAGACCGGAATGGCCGTAGTTACCGAGGTCGCCCATGCACGCCACGTGGAGGCCGCCCTCAAAGCCGGGATAGATATTCTCTGGATAGGTGCCCGTACCACTACCAGCCCCTTTGCCGTACAGGAGATTGCCGATGCGCTTCGCGGCACTGACATACCGGTATTGGTCAAGAACCCTATCAACACAGAACTTGAGTTATGGATAGGAGCGTTTGAACGTTTTGCCGGGGCAGGCCTGAAACGTCTTGCAGCCATACACCGCGGCTTCAGTGCATACGGGGAACGCATTTACCGATACTCTCCCCAATGGCAGATTCCCATTGAACTGCGCCGCCGTATCCCGGGCATTAAGATACTGTGTGATCCCAGCCACATGGCAGGCCGCAGCGATCTGGTTCCGCACCTGGCACAGATGGCACTTGACATGAAGGCCGATGGTCTTTTCATTGAAGTTCATCCGGATCCCGCAAAGGCTCTCAGCGACAGGAATCAGCAGCTCACACCTGACCGTTTCAAGGAACTGACAGACAATCTCATTTTCCATCGTGAGCCGTCCCCTGTAGATCTCAAGTTCATGGAACCCTACCGCGATGAATTGGAGCAGACAGACCTTAAGCTCATCCGGGACCTGGCTGAGAGATTCCGTATAACAGGTAATATAGGTGAATACAAGAATCTGCACAACCTGGCAATACTTCAACCCGACCGTTATAATACGATATCAGAAAGACTGGCAAGTGAAGGCAGGGAGCTTGGCTTGGATGAAAGTTTTATCCGCATGCTTTTTGAAACCATCCACGCCGAGAGCATCAGATGTCAGATTGAGAATAACAAAAAATAAGCTATATGAAAAAAAGTACATTCATTCTGTTGTCAGTCATCGCACTGATACTTACAGCCTGCACGAGTGAGCCCGTAAGGGTAGCCTGCGTCGGTGACAGCATCACCTACGGTCACGGAATAAAAGACCGCCTGCACGATGCATACCCCGGAGTACTGAGCTCCATGCTTGGTGAAAAATATGATGTCCGCAACTTTGGAGTGAGCGGCACCACCACGATGATGGGAACCGATATGCCTTACATGAATGAGCAGGCTTACAAGGATGCCCTTGAATTCAATCCGCAGATTGTAACCATAAAGCTGGGCACCAATGACAGCAAACCATATAACTGGAAGGAACAGGAACATTTCAAGCAGGACCTCAAATCTTTGATCGAGTCGTTCCGTGGCCTGCCCTCCAAACCCAAGATCTGGCTTTGCCTGCCCGTACCCGCATACGGACGCGCATGGAGCATAAACGACAGTGTGATTTACAACGGCGTGATACCTTATATCAGGGAGGTTGCCCAGGAGGAGAACCTGCCTCTCATTGACCTCAATACCCCGTTCCAAGGCAAACGCCAGTATTTCCCTGACACCATACACCCCAATGAGGAAGGTGAACATATGATTGCCCAGATCATATTTGAAAACGTTTTCAGCAAGAAAAAGAAGAAGTAATTCAATCCCTAACAATAATTATCATTAAGATGGATTCTATTTTAAAAATCGAGCATGTGTCCAAGACATACACCGGACACAAGGCTCTTGACGATGTCTCAATGGAGATTCCACGCGGCTCCATTTACGGTTTGCTCGGACCCAACGGAGCCGGAAAGACAACACTAATCCGCGTGGTCAACCGCATGACAATCCCTGATTGCGGTAAAGTATGGTTTGAAGACCATGAAATCACGCCCGATGACATTTACCAGATTGGTTATATGCCTGAGGAACGTGGTCTCTACAAGAAAATGAAAGTAGGTGAGCAGGCCGTATTCTTTGCACGCATGCGCGGTATGGCCCGCTTTGACGCCATAAACAAGCTGCGCCAGTGGTTTGACCGTCTTGGTATCATTGACTGGTGGGACAAGAAGGTTGAAGATCTCTCAAAAGGTATGGCACAGAAGGTGCAGTTCATCACCACAGTAGTACATGAGCCCAAGCTGCTCATTTTTGACGAGCCGTTCTCAGGTTTTGACCCCATCAACGCGAATCTTCTCAAGCAGGAGATCCTGGGTTTGCGCGACCGCGGTGCCACAGTGATCTTCTCCACACACAACATGGAATCAGTTGAAGAGATATGTGATGACATAACACTCATAAACAAATCACATAACATTCTCTCCGGCTCCGTTGAGGAGATTCGCCGCAAAGCCGGCGGTAACACCTTCCAGGTAATCTTCAAGGGAACCGATGAGCAGTTTGCAAATGCAGTGAACGGTAAAGCAAACCTTTTGGGAGAGTCTGAAGGTATCATAGGCGGTTACACACAGCAGAAGATTCACATTGCATCCGATGATGATGTACGTGCCGTAATAGGCTCACTCAATGACAGCGTGAACCTGCGCTCCTTCCAGGAGATTATTCCGAGTATGAACGATATTTTCATCCGTGCCGTCAACGGTACACTTTAATCAGTTACAGCTATGAACAAGATAGGTCTTATAGTAGAACGTGAATTTTCAGAGCGTGTCCGTAAAAAATCATTCATTATCACCACACTGCTCACCCCGCTGCTGATGATTGCCATGATGGTTGCACCCGGTCTCATGATGATGAAGGGCGGTTCATCAACCAAGAACATTGTAGTTATAGACAACAGTGAGAACCAGTTTGTGGGTACTCAGTTGGTATCAGGCAAGACAGTATCCTTCCAACTGCTTTCCAAGGAGACAACCGTAGGTCAGGCCCGTGCGCAATATAACAATTCAGACCTTTTTTACGGTATACTGGTAATAGGCAGCGACATTCTGGACAATCCTCAGAACATCCAGCTCATACTGAATGACGCGTCATCCATGAGCGTAGAGGAGAACATACAGAACCAGATTCAGGGAATTTTACGCACCGAGCGCCTGAGCCGCTATGAACTGGAGAACATGGACCAGATCCTGGCCGATGCAAACGTACGCGTAAACGGTCTCCAAACCCTTAAGAACAACGGTCTGGAAGATGAGAACGGCATGGAGGAAACATCAACCATGGCCTCATGGGCTATGGGCCTCATACTGGGTATGCTTCTATACTTTATTCTGATAGTATATGGACAGCAGGTTCTGCAGTCCGTAATAGATGAGAAACAGACCCGCGTGCTCGATGTTATGGTTACATCATGCAGTCCGTTTGACCTCATGATGGGTAAGATACTGGGTATAGCACTTGTAGCAGCACTGCAGATTGTAATATGGGCTGTACTCGTAATGTGTGCAAGCGCATTCATCATGCCTTTGATAATGGGCGATGCCGGTATTGAAGCAGCCACCGCAATGGCATCGACAGGTACGCCTGAGATCACAAGCATAGTAAGCAAGTTTACCAACGTGGGTTACATAGCTGGCTTGTTCCTTGAACTGCTGCTCTACATCGTAGGCGGATTCCTGTTCTATGCCTCCATGTACGCAGCCATAGGCTCAGCTGTCGATACCCCGCAGGATGCAGCTCAGTTCAACGGTATCATAATGATGCCCGTCATTGTAGCTATCATAGTCATGATGAACGTGATGAATGATCCCAACTCTGATCTGGTGTTCTGGTGCTCAATGATTCCGTTCACATCACCCATAGTGATGATGGCACGCATACCCTTCGGCATCCCGGTATGGCAGATTGCAGTATCACTTGTAATACTCTACATCTCATTCATCATAATGACCTGGATAGCCGCCCGCATATTCCGCGTAGGCGTATTCATGCACGGCAAGAAACCCACCTGGAAAGATCTGGGAGCCTGGATCAAGATGAAGTGACATTAATCCCACCATTCACAGGCAGACTTTTCGCCTGCCAGCCAGACTATATCGCCAGCTTTGAAGCGATAGTCTGGCTTGGGATTGGTGGTAACCTGACCATCGCTTACCACGCTGATAACCATGCAGCCGCACGAGCGCATATCGGTCTCTACAAGAGTCTTGCCTGTAAGCCAGGAATCTTCCTTGAGCGTAATTGAATCCAGCTGGAATTCACGCGGAGCAAGGGTTTCTGCAGCAGAATCGTCGGGCACAAAGATATTCTCCGTCATATCCTTACGGAACTCCGTCAACTGGTCCTTGGTTCCTACTGCCAGCAGCTTGTCAAACGGAAATATCACCTCATCGCCTGTAGGAATCATTATGGTGCGGCTGCCACGTACAATCTTGACTATGTTCACGCCCGTTTTATGTCGGAACGGAAGTTCACGCAGGGGCTTGCCCGCGTAGAGCGAATCGGGCGAAATGGTTATCATATCAGTCTTTACATTGTAACGTGCCATCTTGTCCGATACCTTTGAAGTTACGGGAGCCATACGGCGCTGCTGCTGTTCCTTTTCGTTCAGGTTGGCCATGAAACGGTCCTCCACAATCGTGAACTTGCTGATGGAACGGCGGCCTATGAAGAAGAACGCAACGCCCGATACCAGGATAAGCAGGAAAGTCCAGAACGCCAGATGGAAATGCGTTGCTATAACGCTCAGCACGAATCCCATTGCAATCAGTATACGTAGCAGGGCCAGCGATATTACCGGCCACACATTGGCCTGTCTGGCTTTGATGAGTTTGATCGATGAACGGTTTATCTCATTACCCGATATTGCTATACCCACCAGGAACGGCGACATGACAACAAGCGTGATGACTACGCTTATAAGATTGCGTACAAACGGCGCAACGCTTTCCAGACGGTTAATGATGTACTTGTCAAGGAACAAGTGTGAGCCCAGGTCAATGGCAATAAGTATCACTCCGTAAAGCAGCACTCTCAAAGCCAGTTGTTTGATAAGACGTTTCCACTCATTCTGTGCAGCAGCCGTATTGTTACGCTCCTGACTTGAGAATGAATTGATTCTGGTCACGAACTGCTCGGGAAGTTTCTTAAGCAGGAACTGGTATGCCGGAGTACCCGCCTTTATCATATAAGGTGTAGTGAACGTGGTTATAACCGATACCGTGATGATGACCGGATAGATGAAGTCACGCATTACTCCCAGCGATACGCCCAGACCGGCAATGATGAATGAGAACTCACCCAACTGTGCCAGACTGAAACCGGCATGAACCGCGTTGTCCAGACCCTGACCCGCCAGAACGGCACCTGATGTAGAGCAGAACAGTATTCCCAGCATGACCGTTATGGTCAGCACAAGTATCGTCCCCCAATGCTCGGCAATCACGTGCGGATCAACCATCATACCTACCGACACAAAGAATATGGCGCCGAACAGGTCCTTGATGCCTTGTGTCAGGTGCATGATATGCTCGCTCTCAAGCGTCTCGGCCAATATTGAACCCATCACGAATGCGCCCAAAGCCTCGGAGAATCCGGCCAGACTGGCCAGTGACACCATCACGAAACAGAGTCCTAAGCTTACCAGAAGCAGAATCTCATCATTCAGGTATTTATGGGCTTTCTTAAGTAAAGTGGGAATCATGTAGATACCCACAAGGAACCACAGAATCAGGAAAAACACAAGTTTGCCAAGCCCCATGAGCATCTCGCCGCCTGCGAATTTATTTGACACCGCCATCGTGGAGAGCAGCACCATGAGAACCACGGCAATCAGGTCCTCAAACACTAGCGCACCGAACACCAGCGGGGCGAACGGACGGTCCTTGTACCCCAGATCGTCATATGCCTTGATGATGATTGTGGTCGATGACATGGAGAGCATACCGCCCAGGAAAATGGATTCCATGTTGCTCCAGCCTATGGCCTCACCGACCAGGAAGCCCAGTATGAACATGCCCACGCATTGCGTCATGGCCGTTATCAGAGCACTGCTGCCCACCTTGAGCAGTTTCTTGAAACTGAACTCCAGTCCCAAAGCAAACAGCAGGAAGATGATTCCTATATCGGACCACTCCTTAACCTCGGCTGTGCTGGTAACCGTGGGAAAGAGACCCATATGAGGGCCCACCAGGAATCCGGCTACGATATATCCCAGAATAAGAGGCTGTTTTAATGCCTTGGATATTATTGTGAAGACACCGGCCGATATCAGTATCAGCGCAAGGTCTTTGACAAGATTTGCTTCTTCTGTCATTTTCAAATAATTGATTTGCAAAATTAATACTTTAAAGGTGCATATAAAAAAAATGTGTAATTTTGTGGCGTCTTGTTCCGAAACCTCTTCTAGGCGTAGGATTAAAAGGGAATCAGGTGAGAATCCTGAACAGACCCGCTGCTGTATGCCCTCTAAACAGGACTGTCCATTACCACAAGTGCCACTGCCCCACAAGGGTGGGAAGGCGGACAGACCAGGGTGAGTCAGAAGACCTGCAAGGCAAAATGTGTGTTATAAACTGCCGGGATTCAGTAACTAACTAACAATAACTACAATGAAAAAATTATTATCATTTGCTATGATGGCCCTCGTTATGGGCTATGTTTTCGTATCTTGCGATGAAGAGAAATTAACTCCTGAGGAGGAGAAAAAACCTGCTGTAAACAACGATTCCATCCCCAGCAATCCTACCGATTCAACTCAGACAACACCTGCTGACACAGTTGTTTACCACACTCTTTCAATAAGCCTTGACAAGGCCGATTCAACCTACCTGGCAACAGGAGGCCAGATGTATGGCTGGGGATATTTACAGGAAAACATTACAATCGGTGAATTCGTACTTACACATTCACATGCAGATTGGGGTTACGGCAACTCATTCGGTGAGGGCTTCACTTTCACCAGCAGCGCCAATGATTCTGTAGGTGACTATACAAACAACGCAGCCATCACAGCCCAGGGCGTAAAAACCAACGCATATTTCACAGCCAATGCAGGAGGTGCAAATTATGAAGGAGGAATGGCTGCCGAGATTTCATTCAAGGACAGTGTAGCATATAATGCAAAAGAGTGCTATATCACCAACTCAACATATGCTTACCAGTATATCAAGAATAATCCCAAGGCTGACAAGAGCGAGTGGGGCGAGAGTGACTGGTTCAAGCTTACCATCACAGGTTACAACAAGGATATTGAAACCGGCAAGATTGAAATCAAGTTGGCTGACGGCACCAATTTAATAAACACATGGCAGTTGGTTGACCTGACCGAGCTGGGTACGGTCACAAATATCAAGTTCACCGTTGCTTCAACTGACAACAACACCGGAGGCATGGTTACTCCCGCATACTTCTGCCTTGACCAACTCACTGTGACAGAATAATCATCATTAATGACCAATAGCAATATAAAAATTGCTTGTTTGACAGCAATCTGCACCCTGTGTCTCCCTGTTGAGGCACAGGGTCAGATTTTCTTTGACACTATACGCACCGAGAACCTACAGGAGGTTCCCGTCACAGCAGAGCGCACAGCCGGAGCGCGGGCCGTATCGGCCCAGAAGATTGCCGATTCACAACTGATGTCGGCCACCGGTTCACTGCAGGTGTCCGATGTTCTCAAATACTTCAGCGGCGCCACCGTCAAGGATTACGGAGGCGTAGGCGGACTCAAGACAGTATCGGTAAGAGGACTCGGAGCATCTCACACCGCCGTCGCCTATGACGGCGTAATAATTACAGACAACCAGACCGGTCAGATTGACCTGGGACGTTTCTCCGCAAGTCAGGCAGAAACCGTACGCCTGGTAAGCGGCCCTGACAATGACCTGCTGCAAACCGCAGCCATGGCTGCTCAGGCAGCATCAATTACCGTCAGCCCGGAACGTCCGCGGTTGAACGGCAAGAAAAACGACATACATGCCAGACAAATGTACGGCAGTTTCAACACCCTGTCCGTCAATGCGAATGCGGCTTTCAACATAAACGACGGTAACGACCTGTCCGTTCTATCCGACTGGCTCTACACGGACGGCAATTATCCATACATTCAGAACAACGGAAACAGTTCGGCCCTCAAAACCCGCCGGAACTCCGACGTAAGCCGTTTCCGGACCGAAGTTGCATGGTTCAGCACCATTGATGAGAACACGGACCTGACAGTGAGAAGTTACATCTACCTGTCCTGGCAGGGCCTTCCGGCCAACATCCTGTACAATGACAATGCCGCCAGCGAGAGACTCCGGAACCGCGAGGGATTCATTCAGGCATCATACAAAAAAGAACTCACTGAGCGCCTTACTTTCAAGGCAAATGCCAAATACGGATTGACATATACCCGTTATTTCAATCCTGCAACCAACAACAGCGCAGGCAGCACCGATAACCGTTACACCGAACATGAAGGTTATCTTTCTGGTGTTGTTTTATATCGCCTGACCGGCAGACTGTCGGCATCGGCAGCACTTGACGGACGCATTTCAAAACTTGACGACAACAAGCCCCATCAGGCCAGTCCGTTCAGGACCACCTTAAACGCATCGGCCGCAGTCAAATACGCATCTGAGAGACTCATTCTTACGGGCCGTCTGAACGGCGTGGCCACAACCGAGAAGACAAAAACCCGCAAAGCAGCCGGAAACTACACTCATCTGTCACCTGTTGCCGGTGCCAACTGGCTTGTCTGGCCTGCCGCAGGACTCCACTTGAGAGCTTCTTTCACCAACACATACCGCCTGCCTACATTCAACGACCTCTATTTTGAACAGATAGGCCGTCGTGACCTTAAACCAGAAAGAGCCTCCGTAACATCGGCCGGAATAGTATTTGAAAATGAATCAGCAGACCTGATCATATCCCTCTATGCCGATGCCTACAACAGCAGTGTAAAAGACCGTATCGTGGCCGTTCCGGGCAAGAACACAGCCGTCTGGATGATGAAGAACATAGGTCATGTGGTGACACACGGATTCGAGACCGGTCTTGATGTTGTCAAGACAGAGGGTCGCATACGTCCTGCCGCCAAGCTGTCATATACCTACCAGCGCGCCATGGACAAGACTGACAGCCAGGGTACCACCTGGAATCATCAGTTACCCTATACTCCCAGGCATTCAGCATCGGCCGTAGCCTGGATCGAGACTCCGCTGATAAATGTCAGCTGCAACCTGCTTTACAGCGGTGACTATTACAGCAACGGCTATAACGGCCCCCAATATCATATGCCTTCATATTATGAACTGGGATGCTCTCTATGGAAGTCATTTGAAAGCAATGGTATTCCGGCTATCGTAAAGGCTGAGTGCATCAACCTGACTGATCACCTTTATGAACTTGTAGCCAACTACCCCATGCCTGGCCGCCAGTTCCGTCTTACACTCACCGTTGACCTATGAAAAGAGCCGCATACATATTCATAACCTCACTCCTGTGTCTGGTCTCATGTAATCCGGAGCCTGTGCTCATTGGAGAGTCACAGGCCATAGCCGATGCCGGACATACCGGCGTATACGTGCTCTCCGAAGGGTTATTCAACCTCAACAACAGCACCCTTTCATGGATTGGCTTCAGCACCGGAATGCCCGATTCATGGAGTACCCCTACGGGCAATTCATATGACTGCTTTGAAAAGGTAAACGGACGCCGTCTGGGAGATACCGCCAATGACATGCTGCTTTACGGAAGCCGTCTGTACATTGCCGTAAACGTATCCAGCACCATAGAGATTCTGGATGCCGCAACAGGTCACTCTCTGAAACAGATACAGATGAGCCGTAACGGTCAGCCGTCGGAACCCCGTTATATGACCGCTCACGGACACTATGTCTATGTGTGCAGTTTTGACGGAACCGTAACCCGCATTGATACCCTTACAATGAAGGCCGATGCCACCGTAACCGTAGGCCGCAACCCCGACGGAATATGCTGCACGGCCGGCAAACTGTACGTATCCAACTCCGGCGGTCTTGATTTTGACAACCCGGACAGCACAGTATCGGTAATAGACCTGGCAACATTCAGCGAGATAAAGCGTATCAACGTTCGTCAGAACCCCGGATCCATCTATGCCGACGGCAACCGTGTATACGTTGTGACACGCAGCATCTATGATTATGACAAAAACGATTATGACAGCCGCCTTCATTGCATAGACACTGACAAAGACCAGGTGATCGGCACTTATGACATACCCATTCTCAAGATGGACCTGCATGACGGTCAGGCATGGTTCTACGGATACGGCTCAGGGGGCACTATACAGATTCTGGACCTTGCTTCGGGCCAGATTATTGATTCTTATTTTATCACCGACGGCACAGTTATTGAGCGTCCCTATGGTATCAAGGTGGAGCCCACATCGCATAAGGTTTACGTTTGTGATGCCGCCGATTACGTGACGCCGGGCTCGCTCTTTTGCTTTGCCCCCGACGGCCACCTGCTCTACCGCATACGCAACATTGGCATCAATCCCAACACGATAGTCTTCTGCGACGTCCCGGTAACACTCGCCACGTACCAAGGTGAGGCCCAGAATAAATGTGACATAGACAGCGTATGTGAATACATGCCTGCTCCCGGCCAGTTTGTAGGCGAAATGCCCGCATATGAGCCCGGCGACAACGCCTTGAGCATGGCAGACAAATGTCTGGAACTGTTGCAGAAAGGTGAGATGATAACACTTGGAGGATTTGGCGGATACGTAACCGTAAGATTTGAAAAGACAGTCCACAACCTGTCCGGTGTTGATTTCCGCATTGACGGCAACGCCTTTGAGGGCAGTTCCGAGCCGGGAGTGGTATGGGTAAGCGCTGATGTAAACGGCAACGGCCGTCCCGATGACCCCTGGTACGAACTGTACGGATCAGAACAGGCGGCAGGACGTTCCACTCAGGGATACACCGTGACCTATACAAAGCCATCGGCTTCAAATCAGGACATCCCATGGACAGGCTCCGACGGACGTGAAGGAAGCATCCTCTACAACGCCTACCACGGTCATTACTACTACCCTCTATGGTACGAAACTGACACCAAGGCTTTCACCGGCACCCTTTTGCCCGATAATATGCATCTGGAGGGAACCAAATGGGTTATGTCATCATTTGAATACGGTTATGTGGACAACCTCTCCAACAGCCCCGAGAACTCATCATTCGACATAGACATGGCACATGACGTAGACGGTCAGCCTGTTCATCTGGACAATATCCGATTTGTAAGGATTCAGTGCGCCGCCATAGGATGCAACCGCCTGACCGGTGAGCAGTCAACCGAAGTTTCAACCATTTACAACCTACACCCGGATGCAGATAACTAAGCAATTATCTTTCATAACACTGTCCGTAGCACTGCTCACTGCATGCAACAGCGGAAACCAGTTCCAGGCCGAGGGCGGCATCATGGATTATTCCAGCCATATAGTTCTAGAGGATACACCTGAGGGATTCACCGCGCAGATAGCCAATCCATGGAAAAAGAATACTCTGCTCCACTCATACACTTTCAGCACTGTTGAGAACACTGATTACAACTACATCCGTAACACCAACACAATTCATGTACCCCTGAAGCGTATCGTAGTAATGACCAACAGCCTGGCACATCTTATGGTTGAACTTGGAGCAGCTGATTGCATCGCCGGTGTATGCGAACCGGAGTATATTGCAGACTCTGTAGTACGTGCCCGTCTGGCCAACGGAACAATTGTGGATTGCGGAAACAGCATGTATCCCACAATTGAAAAGATAATGGAGCTCAAGCCGGACGCCATAATGGTATCGCCTTTTGAAGAAACAGGCTACGGTCAGCTGGAGAAGCTGGGCATACCCTTGCTGGAGTGTGCCGACTATATGGAGACATCACCCCTGGCACGTGCTGAATGGATGCGTTTTTACGGCCGTCTGTTCGGAGTGGGTGCTCAGGCTGACTCTCTGTTCTGTCAGGTCAAGGATAATTATCAGAATCTCTGTGATATGGCAGCAAAGACGCCGTTACGTCCCAGAGTCATGCTTGACACCAAGAGTGGATCAGCCTGGTATGTGGCAGGAGGCAACAGTACCATAGGACAAATGATATCCGATGCCGCAGCCACGTACATTTTCTCTGAAAACAACAACAGCGGCTCAGTGCCGCTGTCATTTGAGACCGTATTTGAAAAAGCTCAGGATGCTGATGTTTGGCTGCTCAAGAACAGCAACTCAAATAACCTGACCTATAAACTTCTGGAATCGGATTTCAAGCAATACTCATCATTCAAGCCCTTCAAGGATAAAAACATCTGGGTATGTGATGTAAATAAGGTTCCCTATTTTGAACTGACCGCCTTCCATCCCGAGATGCTGCTTGCTGACTTCATAAGCATATTTCATCTGGAGATGAGCCACGCCCGCACTTTCTACCACCCGCTTGACGAGTAATCAGCAACCAAGCAGGATACGCGTAATAGTACGGTCAACTGATGCCTTGTACTTGCGTGACCAGGTTCCGCCTATCAGCATCAGATACTCAACATCAGTTGCAGAAAGTTGGGTTGCATCTGAATCAGCATTGAAAGAGGCATTCAGGTGTGCCAGTTTGCAGGCTGTCTTGATGAAAGGCTTCATCTCATCTGTACAACCGGCAAAAGCAATGGTCTCATCACGACGGTAATCACGAACCATAAGACCGTATGCAAGATTGCGTACTCGCTCCTCAAAAACACGGGGAGATACCTCAACCCACTTGCCGTCAACCGGCGCAAAGGGCTTAACATCACCGGCAATGGTCCTGATTGCTGAATGATTGCAGTCAAATGAACAGATTGTTGTCATACTATATGGTTTTTATTTGTTATTCAAATTTGTTACATAATCACAAATGGCATCGGCAATAATACGGTGTCCATTCTCATTGGGATGAATGCCGTCATTGCACAAATAATCCCTGTAATCCTTCCTTATAAGGAACGGTGACGTGATATCTATTACAGGAACACGCTTTGCGGCACCCAGTTTCCAAACCGCCATGTTGTACATATCATGCCAGTGGCCGATAAAATCAACATCACCTCCCAGCCATTTCAGGATATTGTCCGCATTAAGCCCCTTGGTAATGTGGTTGAAATAACGCTCGCTGTCAATGAGAGGCAGCGAAAGCAGTACAGGACTTGCTCCTCTCTCCTTGATTTTATCAATCAAAACAGAATACTGCCTGCGGAAATCACTCAACATTGTAAGTGGGTTATGGACAGACATGGGATTCTCAGATATCTCATCCCAATGGTAGGAACAATCGTTGCCACCATATTCGATAACGCAATATCTTGAATCTGACACCTCATCCTTATGTTTCTCAACAAGATCCATGCCCTGATTAATGGTTCCGCCGAACCGGGCATAGTTCTTAATGTCAAGTCCCAACCTGAGACTGCATAGTTCAGCAAAACTAAAGTTGCTGATTATATATTTTATGGAGTCTGTCACCCGGGAATAATCCTCAACTATTCCTTTCATGACCGAATCACCAAATGCGCATATCTTGTTCATTGAAAAATCGCCTTTATTTTTCACCACAAAGATAATGCAGGTGTTTGATGGGTGAAAATAAAAGGGATATGTGCAAATCTGTAGTGACAAAAAGCCATATTGAATGGTAAAATTCAAAATACAGGGGTGAAATTCAGAGAAAAAAATTTTCACCCCACATCTTGTGGGACAAAAATTTACCCCTATATTTGCATCCGAAAGATTATAAGCAAGCCTATGATAAAGATTCCTGACTCATATTTCAAAAGCGGTATGATGGCCTGTTACATACTGCTCATACCATTATATGCATTCTTTTTCCTTATCGGCACCAAACCTTTCCACATAGATACGTTCATGCAGGTGACGCAAGGACAACTTGCATTCCGGGCAGCAATCATGGCATCAATAGAACTTGTGGTTGTGCTGTTTAGCCGTCTTTCAATGCTGCTGGTAAGGAGCAAGCACCAGATTAACTATACAGGTTTTGTTATATGGGAGTTGATGGAGGCCTTAGTTATAACAATGTTCTGTGCCCTGTTTGTATGGCTTATGGACAAACGCACCATGACGTACGTGGACCTGTTGCCAAAACTGTTCCTTATAACCTGCTCCATACTGGTATTTCCTTATGTCATTGTAGCACTTATTTCTGAAGTGCAGGACAAGAACAACCGCCTGGCAAAAAACCAGATAACCATTGACAAATATGCCTCAGGTCAAATAGGACGTGAAGACAGCACACTTCCTTTTATGGATGAAAAACGTTCACTTAAACTGGCAATAGCAGCCAATGCAGTGCTCTATGTGGAGGCTGCCGACAACTATGTAAACATCTGCTACCTTAATATGGACAAGATGGTGCGGTACCCATTGCGCAACTCAATGAGAGCCATAGAACAGATATGTGAATCAAACAACATTGTACGCTGTCACCGTTCATACTACGTGAACCTGCGCAAGGTAAGCGCCCTCCAAAAGGGCCCTGACGGTCTGTTTGCAGAATTGGAATACGCCGGAGCTCCCCATATCCCGGTCTCAGCAACCTACTCCGAGTCTGTTACCGGCAAATTCTCCACGCTGAAATAACACAAAGGGGTCTAACCCTAATGTGTTATTTTTTCAAGTGTGAGCGTACGGCTTTAAGATCACGTTTAACTTCACGCAGGTCCTTACGTACGCGGGTACGTACAGCAAGCACGAACTCAAAGCCCGGCATCTTTTCAGAACGGTACATTCGCTCATAGATCAACAGAGAGAGCATGAAATAGACTGCCGTCTGGATCCATAGGGCAAGACATTCATGTCTGACATCCTGGAGCAACGCACCTGCAGTATTGATGCGTGCAAAACCGTTCACTCCATGCGTTGAAGGGAATAACTGCGCAAGAGTCCTCCAGAATGAGGGCATATTTGAAGTAGGCCATGATATACCTGACATGAATATGAGCGGTACTGATACAAACACAAACAGCAGGAAGCATGATTCACGGTCACGTACAAAGAATGAGATGCTTATGGCAAAGAATATACTTGCCAACAGGAACGGGACGATGAAAGCGACCAGCGTAGGCAACTGCCAGAGCTGCGGCATATTGAACAGCCACGGCACAAAGCAAAGCACATATGTTGCAGTAAACCCGTAAACCAGCAGATAGGCAAGAGCCTTGCCTCCCAATACGGTAATAGGATTATCGTACTCGCTGCCCAGAATCAGTTCTCCCTTGCGTCGGCGCTCATTCTCAGTGCCGGCCATCATAGCCACACCAAGTACCAGAGTCTGCTGCAAAACAAGAATAAGCACAGCCGGAATCAGGAATCCCTGAAATCCGTTGGCCGGATTGAACATAGTGACATACTCATTCTCAATGGGCATGGTCATGACATCCTTCTCCCAATCAGACAAACCGGACAGGCGCACCATCTGGATGTCCCGGTTCATATCAAGTGAAACCATGGTGCATCCGCTCAGCAAAGCCTTGTAATAGAGCAGACCGCTCATATCGCAATAGAGGTTTATGGTAGCCTGTCGACCCTCAGCCAGCGTTTTCTCAAACTCTGCCGGGATATAAATAATACCGTAAGCCTTATGGCGATGTATCAGGTTACGCGCCTCCTCCATATCGGCGCAGTATGATATAACCTTAAGGTCAGGAGTGGCATCTGACTTACGGATGAATTCACGGCTTGTGGTACTGCGGCAGTCATCAACTACAGCCACAGGAACCTCACGCACCACCTCACGACCGTACAGATAAGCGTACAACAACGGATATAGCAGCGGTACAATGATGAAGAATACCAGCACACCTACATCCGATACCGTCTTTCTCAGTTCCTTTCCTGAGACATCAAGCATATCCTTGAACCACATATCCTTCTGTTTTTAAGGTAAATAAGTGTAATTATGGGCGGCCTTTCGCAACATGGATATATCAACCAGCGGCAGGATGGTGAACGCAAGCAGAGCCAGATAGAACCAAGCTGAATATACCATACTGATGCCGTTCAGTGCCTGATCCACATATATCAGGAAATAGTATCTGAGCGGAAAAAGATATGACAAAGCCTGCAGGGCCTCCGGCATACCCATTACAGGGAATGAAAATCCGCTGATAGGGATGGAAAGCACGCCCCAAAGAGTACACAGACTCAGAGACCAGCGCAATGACGGTATGGCCGATGCAATGAATACCGCAAATCCCTGTGATGCCAGAATGAGCAACTCGGCAGCCAGCAGCATAGGCCAGAAACCATTATGGTCAGGAAAGTCCAGCACCCCGTACAGCAGGACCAGATAAATCAGAGCCATCAGTGAGAACATCAGCGTCTGCGGGAACAGCTTTGCGCTTACAGCCTTCAGTACGTTATCACCAGAAATCTCCATCCACTCCCTGGCAGTATCATCCTTCAGTTCTGTATGAATGCTGAAACAGGTCACCATAAGCACCATAAGCACCAGCACAGCCGGCAGCATGGTATTGCTCAGATATACGTTGTAGTTAAGCCATGGATTGTTAAGTGCATGCATATCCATCTGGATGGGCTGCAGGAATCCCATTGCCTGGTCCATATTGGCACCCTTGGCAAACAGCACCTCACGCCCAACCGCTGCCGATGCCATTATCGCCATAGTCTTCATGTCGCGGTACAGCAGCGATGAAGGTATCAGGTAAGTTGCATTTGTATAAATAGAGATGGTAGGCTGACGCTGGCTTGAAGCAAGCTCCTGAGTTCCTTTGGGAATATAGAAAAATCCGTAAATCTCATTCTTCTGCATAGCCTCACGAGCCTCGGCAAAGTTTGCATACTGCCTTATTATCTCCGTCTGCTGATAAGAATCCAGATTACGCAATATAGACCTTGAAACCGCAGTGTTGTCTTCATCCACAACACCGGCGGGCAGGCCCTGCGGCAATCCTTCTCTCATCAGTGTAGTGAAGAAGATATAGCAGAACAGCGGTGCGCAGATTATGCTCAGACCATAGAGCGGACGTGAATGCATTCGCCTCACCTCACGCGCCACAACAACCCAGAATCCGAATTCCTTTGACATAGTAGTCCTGATTACTTTCTGTCTATTATAACTGTCATACCGGGACGAAGGTTCTCAACCTTCTCCTGGGGTACAGCGCGTACCTCAAAGGTCTTGAGGTCATACTGGCCGTTTACCTTGGTAGCCTTCCATGCGGCATATGAGCCAAGGTCACGCATATATGTCACCTTGACATCAACCTTGCGGTCCAAAGCAGGGATGTAAGCCTCACGCACGGCACCCATCGTAAGATCCTGCAACAGGTCCTCACGCACGTTAAACGTTACCCACATGTCATCCATAACAGCAATGTTCATGACAGGAGCACCGGTACCTACCAGCTCACCCACCATGGGGAATATCTCACTGACCTCACCGTCCATTGATGCGGTCAGCACTGTCTCCTCAATGTAAGAGTTAACCTCGGCAACCACGCCCTGGGCCTGACGCATCTGGGCAGCAGCCATCTCCTTTATCTCCTTTTCTGCACCGTTCACAGCCATATCGTACTGCGACTTGGCAGCCTTCTCTGTAGCAGCGGCGGCATCATACTGGGCCTTGGCCTCGTCACGTTTCTGCTCACTCACCACGCCCTGGCTGAACAGGTTCTCCACACGGCGGTAAGATTTCTCATATATCTCAAGCCCTGCCTTGGCCTTCTGCCAGATCTCATATGCACCTTGGATCTCCTCCTCACGGGCACCCTTCTGAGCCTTGGCGTTCTGGGCGGCAGCTGCGCTGAGTACTGCCTCAGCCTGAGCCTGCTTTGCATTGATATCGGGAGTATCAAGTATGGCCAGAGTATCGCCAGCCTTTACGAATTGCCCCTCCTGAACCATGATCTTGAGAATACGTCCGGGTACCTTGCTTGATACGCGATACTCATTTGCCTCAGCCTGTCCCTGAACAATCTCAGGCTCCCTGTGATTGAAAGTATAAATTCCAACCACACATACAATCACAATTACAACTGCAAATGCCGTCAAAGACAGCGCAATGTTCATTTTTTGTGTCTTGTTGTCCATATCTTTTATTTTTTATCGTTTACACTCAACTGACCTGTTACCTGGCGCAGATAAACCGTAGCCATTATGCGGTCTATACGCGCATCTATCTCCTCAGAGTGAGCCTTGAGCCATGCCGTCTGGGCTGCCAGCACTAACTGTGACTCTACCACACCCTCCTGGAATCCGATGTTTGCTATACGCAGGTTCTCCTCAGCGTTCTCCATATTCTTGAGTGCCATCTCAAGACGTGAATCGGCCTCGGCAATCTTCTTCTCATACTGTGACGCCTGCAGTGAAACCTTGCCGCGTGCATCCTCCAGCTGATACTGGGTAATTATCATATCTGACTTGGCCTTGCGGTACTTATTCAAGCCCTCACCGAAATGGAACACCGGTATCTTGGCGACCACACCCACGTTCCACATTCCGTGAAAGTCATTGGTCAGACCGTTGTGAGCAGAAGGATTTGTTATCAGATAGTTACCGGTAAGAGCTACGGTAGGCAGATAATCGGCACGTACTATCTTTGATTTCATATCATACATATTCACAGCCAGCTGCAGGCTTTTCAGTTCAGGACGGTTCTCATAGAGTTCCTCCTCAGTGTATGTAACCTCATCGGCCGGAATCTCAAGAGTATCATTCAGTTCATCCTTAAGCATGATTTCACTGTCAAGCGGCATGCCGCACAATTGGCAGAGCAGCATCTTGGAGAGAATAAGACCGTTCTGTGCCTTTATCTGGCTCATCTCTGCCTCATTCAGCTTAACCCTTACAGAGAGCTGGTCTGATGCAGTAGCTACACCCTCCTGTTTCATCAGCTCTACGTTCTTGTCCATCTGACGCAGCAAATCAACATATTTCTCAGTCAGACGCAACTTATTGGCAATTGATACAATCTGCCAGTAGGCTTCATCAACCGTTACCAACACCTTCTGGTCCTCACCGTCCAGCTGGGTCTGGGCCAGCTCCTTGGCGTATGCCGTCACCTTATTATATGCTCGTATTTTACCGCCCACATAAATAGGCTCCTCAACGGTAATGGCACCCACATAGACATTCTGGATATCAAGAGTCAAGTTGTCAGACAGTTCCTTGCCCAGCTGGTTGAGCGTGCCCTCGATATCGGCAGCAGACATCTTCTGGACAATATAATTCACCGTGTTCTTGACGGTAGCATCACTCAAATACAGATTAAGGAAAGCGGGATCAGTCATGAGTGATCCTGACAAACCCGTCAGTGATGATCCCATTGTGGACAGTGTATTGCGCTGATCCTCACTGGCCAGATTAATATTATCGCTGTTATGCAAATAAAGAGCGGTGGCTGAAACCTTGGGCAGATAGTTGGCAAAAGCAGCCCTGCTGTCATACTCGGCTGCAGTAACTTTCTCCTGGGCAATCTTGGACTGGCCGTTGTTCTCAAGCGCCATAGCCCTGCACTCTTCAAGTGTCACTACGGTCTCTGCTGCAACAGGAACCACTGCAAGTGTCAGGCAGACCGTCATCAGAATCAGACTGGATTTTTTCATATCTTAGTTTTTTTGATTTTCCTTTTATTCCGGTGCAAAATTAGTGCCATAATTCATCTCAAAGACAATCTTTTTATTCACTCTTTATATCTATTGGTCGAAAATTGACACTTTTAATTACATCTACACAAAAATAATATTACTTTTGGGCCAATTTAAAAGATAAAGAAGATGGAATCATACTCTGAAACGCTCATCACGCCATCCAGGATCATGCAAATGATACCGTCCGGCATATCGCTTGGCATAGGTGACGATTTCTTTATATCCAGATTGCAGGACAAACCCGAGTACAAGTATCTGAAGTATCCGTTCCGCGTAGATTGCTACGTGGCCGCATATTGTGTGGAAGGCACGGCGGACTGCACCGTAAACCTGACAGAGTACCATCTTACAGCTGGCACACTGTTACTTTTCACTCCGGGCAATATTGTCAGGATAACAGAACCGGAAAACATAGACCAGCATCTCAAGCTTACACTTATCTGTGCCTCCACCTCTTTTATAACAGGAATAGGCATCAATCCCAGCAAATTCCTTATTGAAGCCATGGAGGTTCTTCGCGACCCGTGCATTCATCTTTCGTCCGATGAAACTGAGATGCTCCACAAATATGTCAATCTGGCACTGGATATTGCCAAGACCAATCCGCAGTTTGTCAAGGAGAGTATCGGCGGGCTTGTTTCATCGGTATTCTACCAGTTTGCAGGGTTCCTGGCCAACTCCAAGATCAGACAGGATAATGAAACCCCACAACGCACCACCCGTCAGCGTCATATGTTGGAACAGTTCATCAAACTGGCCATAAACGACCATGCCCGCGAGCATCTGGTAGGTTACTATGCAGACAAGATGTGTGTAACTCCCAAATATCTCTCCAAGATCGTTAAGGAAACCAGCGGTCGGTCCGTACCGGAATGGCTGAATGAGCTGCTTATCCTTGATGCCAAGAACATGCTGCGCCACTCTGACATGACTATAAAGGAGATCTCTTCAAGCCTGAATTTCCCCAGCCAGTCTTTCTTTTTCAGGTTCTTCAAGAAACACACAGGGCTTACGCCTACGCAATACCGCGCAGAATAAAACCTACCGCAATTGCAACAACTACATTAATGCCCTTTGCTATAAGGAAGGCACGGCGACTCTGAGCTAGCAGAGGCAGGGAGGCATGACCATCCTGGCTGATACAGCTGGCCATAAGCACCGGCAGCGGAACTACACCGGCAGCAAAAAGGGACACAAAGACCAGATGTGGTCCTGAATCCGGAATAATACCTATCAAAGCCGCCAGCAAAATCATCAGACCAGTGTTACCGCTTATCCATGTACTTATATCAAAGAATGCGGTGAGCACACCCACTAGAACAAGCGTACCTAATGTCCACATGAATATACCGGGCAGATGATGGCATATTATATGCTCCCAGATATGTTCCTCTATAAAATGGTCACCTGCAAAAACAAGCATACCCAGCACCATCATGCTGAGTATGGCAAACAGCCAGTACATCCACTCCTCTGACAGCAGATTGAAACCGCCATTCATGACTTCCGTCTCTTCTCCCTCAAGCATTCCAAGCAATAACGCCGCCACGAACACCAGCACGCCTGATGACATAATGACACGCTTCCAACCAAAATGACGACTGTGACTATGACTGTGAGCTGGAGCCATATCCTCCTCATGGACGTTCATCGACCTGCAACTGTCATATCTGTAACGGAACAGGTCCACCAGCAGTCCCATAATAACAGCCACCACAAAGAGTATCATGAATATCCATAAAGACTTACCGGGAAACATAGCCAGCATTACAAATGCCTCATCGCCCGATGATGCAATCATCATAGCCACCAGAGCACCAAAGCTTATCAGTCCGTGAGTATAGAGTGAAACTGATGCAAAACCGCCCATACATCCCGGAATTATTCCCAAGAATGCTGACAGCAGCACCTGCCCCAGCCTGCGCTTGCCCAAACCTGAGAACATGCGTCCGCCAGAACTCACGTTGAACACCTCAATGAGCATCATCATAATCACCACCAGCCCTGTAACAAGCACAGCGGTCCTGAGCGATTCTGTCAGTACGGGAATTATCATCTGTAATGACGCTGTTTAAGAAGCACATAAAGTATCACGGGGGCACCTATGGCCGGTGTTATGGCATTGAGCGGAATGAGTCCGCGATCTCCCGGGATGGAACTGAGCAGATTGCACAGTAGTGCAATTACTGCACCGCACAATATGGTCATCGGCATAAGACTGCGATGGTTGCTGGATTGCAGCAACATCCGCGCAATATGCGGCACAGCCAGTCCTATGAATGATACCGGTCCGCAGAAAGCAGTGATAATAGCCACCAGCAGACTTGTGGAAAGCAACAGCCAGTTACGTGTACGTATTATGTTTATTCCCAGATTCTCGGCATACATATCGCCCAGCAATAAAGCGTTGAGCGGCTTGATAAGTGACACAGCAATAGCCAGACCTACAGCCACAACCGGGCAGAACACCTTGAGCTGTGCCAATGACACGCCTCCAAAGTTACCCATTCCCCACATAGTATAAGAATGCACACCCTCTGCCGTTGAGAAGAAATTAAGAAGTGATATCATGGCCGATGTCAGGTAGCTGACCATAACACCCACTATAAGCAGCATTACGGGATTTTTGAGTTTGGTTGACAGGAACAGTATCAAAGCTGTCACTGCGATAGCACCGGCAAAAGCACCTATTATAACTGAAACAGAACCACCTAAAGTAAGGTTTCCCATAGCAAGATTACCGCCAAACAGCAGCATGACCAGCGCTACGCCAAGACCTGCACCACCGTTTATGCCTAAAATGTCAGGACCTGCCAGAGGATTGCGGAAAGCAGTCTGCAACATAAGACCTGATGCTGCAAGTGATGCACCAGCCAGCAATGCAGTGACGGCAGATGGCAGTCTGGACTCACGTATTATGAAATCCCAGCTCTCGCGGCTGGCACCTGCTCCTGTCAGAGAGGCAATCACATCATTGAACGGGATATGTACCGTACCAAAGCACAGATTAAAGAAAAACAGCAACAGCACTGATACAACCAGCACCACACTCAAAAACAATGTCTTTCTATTTCCCTGCATAAGTTGTGCAAAGTTAGTTTATTTGGGATATTATACCTAACTTTCGGCCCAATTCAGAAATCATCAGACAATTAATACTTACAATTATGAAGAAAATCCTTTTCGCAGCAGCCGTTATGGCTCTCTTTACAGTGAATGCAAATGCACAGTTCGGTTTCGGCGCTCCTCAGCAGCAGGGTGGTGAGCCCAAGGCCCCTGAACTGGAATATGTAGTTCGTCTTAACGTAACCTTAGGGCAGGCCTTTACCGTAGGTGATACAGGCAAGGGTACACGCACCGTAATTCCTATCACAGGTGGCACATTCCAGGGGCCCGATATCAAGGGTGAGGTTCTGCCCGGCGGTGCAGACTATCAGATGCAGTGCGACGGCCGCACTGAAATTGAGGCCATCTACTGCATTCGCACCGATGACGGTGTAAGCATCCATGTCCGTAACTGCGGTATCATCAAGATGGGTGGCCAGGGCGGCATGTATTTCCGTTGCGCACCTAAGTTTGAGGCTCCCAAGGACAGCAAGTATGCTTGGATGAATGAGTCACTGTTCCTCTGCCAGCCCGGATTCGGCGGTGCCGGCGGCGGCATCACACTCGATGTTTGGAGAGTTAAGTAAGAATATAATCAACAATCCACTGACCTACTTCGCGGGTGCCGTACTTTGCGGCTCCCGCGATTTGTATTTCAGGGGTGCGGACATTTGCATCAAGTGAGGCCTGTACGGCTTTACGAATCAATTTACCCTCTTCAGTGAGGCCGAAATACTCGTAAAGCATGGCCACACTCAAGATTTGAGCCAGGGGGTTGGCTATGTTCAAGCCCTTGCCCTGCGGCCATGAACCGTGAACAGGCTCAAACACCGGAGTATGCTCACCTGTTGATGCACTGGGCAGCAGGCCCATAGAGCCGGTTATGCATGATGCCTCATCGGTCAGGATATCGCCAAAGGTGTTTTCAGTTACAATTACATCAAAGAACCTGGGCTCCTGGATCATACGCATTGAGGCGTTGTCCACGAACATAAAGTCTGTAGTAACCTCCGGATACTCCTTCATCATCTCCATTGCCACGCGGCGCCACAAGCGTGAACTTGCCAGCACGTTGGCCTTGTCCACAACGGTCAGGTGCTTTTTGCGGGCCAGGGCGTACTTGTAGCCCACGCGCAGGATGCGCTCCACCTCGGCGCGGCTGTACAGGTTGGTGTCGAATGCCTCATCGGCTTCCTCCTTCTTGGGGCCGAAATACATGCCGCCGGTCAGTTCGCGGATGCAGATAAAGTCGGCACCCTGCACAATCTCATCCTTCAGCGGTGACTTGTGTACCAGGCAGTCAAAGGTCTCAATAGGACGTATGTTTGCGTACAGGCCCAACTTCTTACGCATGGCCAGCAGACCCTGCTCAGGACGAACCTTTGATGCCGGGTCATTATCATATTTGGGATCACCCACGGCGGCAAACAGCACTGCATCACAATCCATGCAGGTGTGGAAAGTCTCCTCCGGGAACGGGTCACCCACCACGTCAATGGCATGCGCACCGCAAATGGCCTCGCGGTACTCAACCTCATGTCCGAACTTCTGTGCTACAGCACTCATTACTGCAACACCCTGCTCCATTATCTCGGGGCCGATACCATCGCCGGCCAAAACTGCAACCTTTATCTTCATAATGTCTCTATCTTATTCATCATTTTTACTGTAGCCTTAATAGCCGCCTCTGTCTGGTCGGCGTCAAGACCGCGTGTCTTGAACTCGGAACCCTTGAAACTCCATGTGATTATGGTTTGTACAAAGGCATCGGTACGGCCTCCGGGCGGGATTGATACCGTATAGTTGGTCAGGACCGGGAAGGGTTTGTCCAGGCTGGCGTATATCTTGCGCAACGCACGAACAAATGCATCGTACTGACCGTCACCGGTGGCAGCCTCCTGGTATGCCTTGCCGTCAATCTCAATCTTGACGGTAGCCTGCGGACGCAAGCCTTGAGTTAAACTCAGCGAATAGTTCAGTATGCGTATGCGCTGTTCCTCCTGCTCGTGGTGCAGAACATCATGAACAATGTACGGCAGGTCATCCTGAGTAACCTGCTCCTTCTTGACACCAAGTTCAATGATCCTGTCGGTAACCTTGCGCATTGACTCCTCATCAAGTTCAATACCCATAGCCATAAGGTTCATCTGGATATTGGCCTTGCCACTGTTCTTGCCAAGTGCATACTCACGAACTCGGCCAAAACGCTCCGGCAGCAGCGCATTATAGTAAAGGTTATCCTTCTTGTCACCATCGGCATGAACGCCTGCACACTGGGTAAACACAAACTCACCAACAACAGGCATGTTGTGCGGAATATGAATGCCGCTGTCCATTTCAACCTTACGGCTAACCTTGAACAGGCGGTTCTCATTAAGCCCCGTCTCAACGCCTATCTGGTCCTTGAGCACAGCCATCACACTGCCCAGCGGCGCATTTCCTGCCCTCTCGCCCAGTCCGTTCACAGTCACATGCAGACCCCTCACGCCAGCCTTCACTGCCGCATAGACATTGGCCACAGCCAGGTCATAGTCATTATGTGCATGGAAATCAAAATGAATGGCCGGGTAACGCTCCACCATACGGCGGCAGTACTCCAGAGTAGTGTCAGGATTCAGAATACCCAATGTATCGGGCAGCATCACGCGCTTTATAGGCATCCTGGTCAAAGCATCCATCAGGTCAAACACATACTTGGGCGAGCGCTTCATACCGTTGCTCCAGTCCTCAAGATAGACATTCACCTCCATTCCACGGCTCACAGCGTACTCAACGGTACTCTGAATATCCTTTATATGTTCGGCCGCCGTCTTGCCCAACTGCGCGGTCACATGCTTAAGGCTGCCTTTGCAGAGCAGGTTCATCACGCGGCATCCCGCATCAAGAATCCAATCAGCCGAGCGGTTCTGGTCAACAAATCCCAGCACCTCGACACGACCCAGCAGACCGTTGCGCTGAGCCCAATCAGCAATGCCCTTAACACACTCCTGCTCGCGGTCCGATACCATGGCCGATGCTATCTCCACGCGGTCCACATTCAAATCCGACAGCAGCGACTGGGCAATGCTCAACTTCTCCTGATTTGAGAAACTTACGCCCGATGTCTGCTCACCGTCACGCAACGTAGTATCAAGGATCTCAATGTAACGTCCGCGAACGGCACGACCCTCATACGCCTCAATGTCACTCTTGCGGCTGAGCAAATAATCAATATCGTCAAAGCCGTTCAGAAGGCAGTGCTTCTTATAGGCGTCAATCTCAAACTTCTCGCTGTGTCCCGTAGCCAGATTGGTGACGGTCTGACTCTCCAGATCCACCCTGACAACGGTATTAGCGTTCTTCTTAATACTCAAAAGCAGCTCGTCACGGAACTTGGCGCTCACGGTAACCGGCAGCACAAAGCAGTTAAGCAGATTTCCGCGATGGATATCGGCAAAACGGTCCGATATAACCACCCTGATGCCGTATCCCGCAATAGCCCAAGCGGCATGCTCACGGCTGGAGCCGGATCCCCAGTTGGTGCCTGCCACGACAATCTCATGGCAGCCCTTGTGAGGGCGCTCGCTGTACTCGGGGCGGTTCAGCACAAAGTCACTCTTGGGAGTGCCATCGGCCTCAAACTTTAAGTCATGCATGAATGCATCGCCAAAGTATGCCAGGTCACGGGTGGTGGCCGACATGTATCGGGCCGGTATGATAAGGTCCGTGTTACAGTTGTCTATATTGATTGGAATGCAGGTTGATTCCACTATGCTCATTTTCTTTTCCATAGTCACAAGAGTTTACGAGGGTCAGTTATAACACCTGTCACGGCGCTTGCAGCAACAGTCAGCGGGCTGGCCAGCACCGTTCTGGCGCCGGGTCCCTGACGGCCCACAAAATTCCTATTAGAGGTCGATATGCAGAGCTTTCCTGCCGGAACCTTATCGGGGTTCATAGCCAGGCAGGCCGAGCATGAAGGCATTCGCAGTTCAAAACCGGCCTCCTCGAACACCTTGTCCAGACCCTCCTCAATGATTTGCTTACGCACGGCCCATGATCCCGGAACCAGCCATGCTGTCACGCCTGAAGCCTTGCGTCGGCCCTGAACCACGCTTGCAAAAGCGCGGAAATCCTCAATTCGGCCGTTGGTGCAGGCGCCCAGGAAACACCAGTCCACAGGCGTTCCCTCCAGTTTCTGTCCGGGCTTGAACTGCATATAGTCCAACTGGACTTTCAACTGCTCACGCTCCTGCTCCGATACAGATTCGTATGTAGGAATTGTTCCGTCCACCGCAATACCCGCCCCCGGATTGGTTCCGTAGGTAATACGCGGTGCTATGTCATCGGCATAATATGTAACCTGCTTGTCAAATACGGCGTCATCATCGCTGCGTAGTTGGCTCCACTGGCGCACTGCGACATCCCAATCGGCACCCTTGGGCGCATACTCTCTGCCCTGCAGCCATTCGAATGTAGTGGCGTCAGGGGCAATCAGACCTGCGCGGCTGCCCATTTCAATAGAGAGATTGGACAATGTCAAACGTCCCTCCATACTCATGTTGCGAACAACCTGGCCGGCATACTCCACCGCGTATCCTGTCGCACCCGATGTGGTCATCTGCGCCATGATATAGAGCGCCACATCCTTTGCGGTCACGCCCTCACTCAGTTCACCCTCAATATTTATGCGCATGGTCTTGGGCTTGCGCTGCAGGATGCACTGTGATGCCAGTACCTGAGCGACCTCAGATGTGCCTATACCCATTGCGATTGCACCTATAGCACCGTGGGTTGATGTATGCGAATCGCCGCAAACAATTGTCATGCCCGGAAGTGAAAGGCCCTTCTCGGGACCCACCACATGGATGATTCCGTTATCGGGACTGCCCAGACCAAAGTACCTTATTCCAAACTCACGGCAGTTCTGCTCAAGTGTCTCAACCTGCTTGCGTCCCACCGGATCATCAATCCTGTCCTTGCAGTCAGACTGCGTATTATGGTCAGGCATGGCAACCACGCGCTCCGGACGCAGCACGCCGCTACCCTTTTCACGGATGGTGTCAAACGCCTGCGGGGTTGTAACCTCGTGGCAGTACAGACGGTCTATGTACAACTGCGTAGGACCGTCGGGAACGGCTTGCACTACATGCGCATCCCAAATCTTGTCAAACAGCGTCTTGCCCATCGTTCTCCGGTCTGAATTTGTTTATGCAATCTATATACGCCTCAACGCTGGCGGTAACGATATCGGTATCGGACCCGAATCCGTAATAGAGATGACCGTCTGTCTCCACCTGCATATGCACCTTACCAACATCATCAGACCCTTTTGAAATAGCCTGGATTGTCATCTCCTTAAGTGTCATTGTGCGTTTGATTATCTTCTTGAGTGCCTTGATTGATGCATCAAGCGGCCCGTTGCCGGCCGATTCAGCTTCAAAACTCTCCTTATCGACCATAAGGCGGATCTTAGCGTATGGTGTAGACCCCTTACCTGCAAGTACCTGAAGGCTTTCAAGGCGCACCTTTTTGTTCAGAGCCAAATCAGCTCCGGCCAGCATCAGGACATCATCATTAGTCAGTTCCCTCTTCTTGTCAGCCAACTTGAGGAACTGTTCATATACACGGTCCAGTTTATCGCCTTTCAACTCAACGCCAAGTTCAGTGAGCCGGTGCTTCAAGGCGGCCCTACCGGAACGGGCAGTCAGCACAATATCACTTTGTGACAAGCCTATATCCTCCGGATTTATTATTTCATAGGTTCTTGTGTTCTTGAGCACGCCGTCCTGGTGTATGCCGCTGGAGTGTGCAAACGCGTTCCTGCCCACAATGGCCTTGTTGAACTGCACGGGCATGCTCATGAGCGATGATACCAGACGGCTGGCGGCGGTAATTCGCTGGGTGTTGATTCCGCACTCATACGGCAGGTTATGATGGCACTTGAGTATCATTGCAATCTCCTCAAGTGATGTGTTTCCGGCTCTCTCGCCCACTCCGTTTATGGTAACCTCCACCTGACGGGCTCCGTTCAGGATTCCGCTCATGGTGTTGGCGGTTGCCATACCCAGGTCATTGTGGCAGTGGGTTGACAGGATTGCCTTTCCGTTGGCCAGTCCGTCAACGTGCTCCATCAGATACTTTATCTTGGCGCCGAACTCATCGGGCAGGCAGTATCCGGTGGTATCTGGTATATTTATAATTGTGGCGCCGGCCTTAATTGCGGCCTCGGCCACGCGTGCCAGATATTCATTGTCAGTACGGCCGGCATCCTCGGCGTAGAACTCCACTTCACAGCGCTTGGACGCTGCATACTTTACAGCTGCTGCCGCACGCTCCAGAATCTCACTGCGTGTGCTGTTGAACTTATACCTAATGTGCTCATCGCTGGTGCCTATTCCGGTGTGGATTCGCTTTAGCTTGGCGTACTGTAGGGCTGCAGCGGCTGCATCTATATCGGCCTCTACCGCACGGGTCAGGGCACAGATAATGGGGTTCGATACCGCTTTTGAAATCTCAACTACTGAGTTGAAATCACCCGGACTGCTTACCGGGAATCCCGCCTCAATCACATCCACGCCCAGCTGCTCCAATTGGCGAGCCACCTCAATCTTCTCGATTGTGTTCAACTGGCATCCCGGGACCTGTTCGCCGTCCCGGAGTGTAGTGTCAAAGAAAATGATCCTGTCTGACATTTTGTTTTGGTTATTAATGCAAATCTAACGAAAAAAGCCTCTCTCACTCACTGTGAGAAAGGCTTTATCGCGTATTGTTTATTATTGTACTCTATTTACATATATGCGTCAGGCTTTCTCACACCGGCTCTCCGGAATGATAATAATTGATAGAATAATCAAGCCTTGCAGTCGCATAAATTCTCTTGTTTCTTCTTTTGTGTGTGCAAAGGTAAAGCAAAAAACAATACTTTTGTATTATTGAAACAAAAAATCTCATGAAGATAAAGAAAGGATTTGTACTCCGCACCGTCTGCGGAGAAAACGTAATAGTTGGCGAAGGCCTTGACGCCATCAACTTTGGCCGTATGCTATGCCTCAACGAGACCGCCGCATGGCTCTGGAAACAGGCCCTTGAGCAGGGAGATTTCACCGCCCAGAGCCTTGCCACAGCACTGTGCAATGAATATGACGTATCTCCAGAGCAGGCATTGACCGACGTAAAGGAAACCATAAATCAATGGACTGAACTTAAAGTAGTAGAGTGAAATATTCAAACTGGATATGGCGTAACATGCAGGGCATTCGCTGGAACACAGCAGTCCGCATTTTAACTGGCACGGCACAGGTAGCCCTGGGCCTCTTGATGGTATGGCTCTGCCGCCGTTTCATCGATGAGACCATCCGCACCGGATCGGGCCATGACGTAACGATAATGGCCATATGGCTTGTACTTACCGTAGTAGGCGGAGTACTGCTCCGTCAGGTCTATTTCCTGCTCACCACCAAGGCAAGCATCCGCCAGACCAACACGCTGCGCCTGTGTATGTTCAGCAGCCTGTTCCGCCGCCAGCTCTATGAAGAAAAAGAGATTCACTCCGGTGACATCAGTTCCCGCCTTACCAAGGACATAGAGGTGGTAAGTGAGACCACCACCGATACCCTGCCCCAGATGTGTATTACTTGCATACAGCTTATAGGAGCATTCCTGCTACTACGCTATTTTGACCGCTGGCTTGCCTGGGCATTGCTCATTATGACTCCACTTGCCATATTCCTGGCCAAGTTCATAGGCCGCCGCCTGCGCCAGATGACACTGGATATCCGTCAGGATGAGAGCCAAATCCAGATGCAGGTGCAGGAGGGCATGGAGAACAATGCCGTGCTGCGCGCCATGGGTAGTGAGGAGTGGATGACTGACCGCCTGGACAACATGCAGCAGCAACTTAAGGGCAACATAATGCGCCGTACACGCTTTACCATAATGATACGCATCATCATGGGTTGCGCATTCGGACTGGGTTATCTGATGGCCTTTATTTGGGGAGGTCTGCAGTTACGTGCCGGAGCTATAACGTTTGGTATAATGACATCTTTCCTGCAACTGGTAGGCCAAATTCAACACCCAGTAATGCAACTGCTCAACCTTGTTCCTCAAGTAATCCATTCTACTGCCAGCATAGACCGTCTCATAGAACTTGAAAGCCTTGAATCAGAGTCCGATGCATCCACGCTGCACCCCACCCTGCAAGGCATAAAATTCAACAACGTAAGCTTCAAATACGCCGGCGGTGACCGTCAGATACTCTCAGACTTTACACATGACTTCCGTCCCGGCACCAAGACAGCCCTCATGGGTGAGACCGGTATAGGCAAAACCACCATATTCCGCCTGATGCTAGGCTTCATCAGTCCCCAAAACGGCAGCATCAGCCTGTACGGAAATGAAGGCAGCACCATGCCCGCAAGCTCCTCCACCCGCCCCGACTTTGTATTCGTGCCCCAAGGCAACACCCTTATGAGCGGCACCATCCGCTTCAACCTGCAGGTAGCCAATCCGGATGCATCTGACCAGGAACTCATTGGGGCGTTGCATACCGCATGCGCTGATTTTGTGCAGGAACTCCCCGATGGTCTGGATACAGTTCTTGGTGAGCGCGGAACCGGTCTGAGTGAAGGCCAGGCCCAAAGAATAGCAATAGCCCGAGGCTTGCTGCGCCCGGGCTCCATATTGCTACTTGATGAGATAAGCTCATCACTCGATGCCCCCACTGAAACTGAGCTCTACACCCGCCTCTTCAAGGCCTATCCGCAAAAAACAATGATTTTCATCACCCACCGCGAGGCCGTCACCACCCTCTGCGATGAAACCCTCAAATTATGACACAAAAGGGTCGTTTCCCTGTGTCATTTTCTCTTGTAACAGTCTTTTTTGTCGCAGATGCCGCAAGTGTAAGGAAGGTAGCGAACATCGGGGCCTACGCCGATTATGCCGCTCACTGATTTCATGGGCAGCATGAGGCAGGATTCTGTGAGTTCAATGCCGCAGGGATTCTTTTCAGGGAACAGGCTGAACAGCGCGGGTTGCGCCGATACGTGCCAGCCGCAATATCCCGGGCTGAAACGGTTGGTGCGCTTGAATCCTGACGGATCTATCTCTTTCTGCAGCACGGTCTCCATGTAATCAGCCACACTCTCAACTATCTGGCTGCCCACGCAATCCATAGCGTAGGTCTGGAACATGTCATCGCGGCGCTTAACGGCATCGGTCCACTGGAAATATCCGTTGCCGACCGTTGCCACAAACACGGCATAGCGCTGTGCTCCACGCAACTGACGGCATATTATCTTACCTGCATCAAAAGTAACGGGACCTTTCTCCCCTATCAGCGTAAGTTGATTAGCCTCAAGGTCAAGCGTTCCATCCACAATCACATATTTGAACTGAGGACGCAGAAACTGGCTAGACTCACGCAGCAGATACTCAACCGTACGGCGGGTCTGTTCATCAGGCTCGCTGTCCTTATAACCCATAAAGGAATAAACCTCCTTTAGTGGAATATCCAGATTATTCAAGTTAAGTTGCTGCCAAGCCATTATTTTGCTTCGCTAAACAAAAAGTTGCGGAAATCTGCGTAGTCTTTGCTGAGCTCTACACTCTGCTTGGTGCCCTTCATAAAGGCCTGCAGACGGGCGGGAATCTCAACGTCACCGCCGGTAATGGCATCCACCTTCTCCTTGAACTTGGCGGGGTGTGCGGTCTCCAGGAACACGCCGTACTCACCGGGCTGCAACTGCTCCTTAAGTGCACGATAGCCGCAAGTTCCGTGCGGATCAAGCAGGTAACCGGTACGCTCGTAGCACTCCTTCAGGGTCTCCTTAATCTGAGCATCGGTATAGGTTGCACCGCCTATATGGCCTGCAATATCCTTATGTGAGCCGCCGTAAAGGGCAAGCACACGCGCAAAGTTGCTGGGGTCACCTACATCCATAGCGTTGGCCAGAGTCTGAACCGATGGTTTGGGGCTGTAAACGCCGCTCTTAAGGTAGTTGTAGAATATGTCATTGGCGTTGTTGGCGGCAATGAAACGCTTTACGGGCAGTCCCATGAACCAACCGAACAGGCCGGCTGTAATGTTTCCAAAGTTTCCGCTGGGCACGCAGATGACCAGGTTATCGGCCTTGCCCAGACGTTTCATCTGAGCGTAGGCGTTGAAGTAGTAGAATGCCTGCGGCAGGAATCGGGCCACGTTGATTGAGTTGGCCGATGTCAGTTTCATGCGCTGGTTGAGTTCGGCATCCATAAAGGCGTTCTTGACCAGAGCCTGGCAGTCATCAAACACACCGTCTATCTCAACGGCGGTGATGTTGCGGCCCAGTGTGGTGAACTGGCACTCCTGAATGGGGCTCACCTTGCCTTTGGGATAGAGCACGTACACATGTACACCCTCCACGCCCAGGAATCCGTTGGCAACAGCGCTTCCGGTATCGCCCGATGTGGCCACCAGCACATTTACCAGCTGTTTCTCCTCCTTGTTGAAGTATCCCAGCAGGCGGGCCATAAAGCGTGCGCCTACATCCTTGAATGCAAGTGTGGGACCGTGGAACAACTCCAGAGAGTATATATTGTCTTCTACCTTGACTACGGGAGTCTCAAAAGCCAGAGTGTCATAGACAATGCGCTTAAGGTCATCGGCGGGAATATCCTCACCAAAGAATGCCTTGGCAACCTCCAGTGACATCTCCTGGAATGTCATCTTGTCTATACTGTCAAAGAACTCCTTTGGCAACTTGTTCAGGCGCTCAGGCATGTAAAGACCGCGGTCAGGAGCAAGTCCGCGAACCACCGCGTCACGCAGGGTCACATCATCGGACTTATGGTTTGTGCTGTAGTATTTCATTTCAATGATAGGAATATCTTGGTGAATTCTGTGCCCTCAATGTTGCCGTAGCCGCCCTGCTTGCAACTCTCCTCGTCAAAAGCAGTGACGCCGTCAGCCTCCAGTCCCGGGGCATAGATAAGGAACGGAATGGGGTCCGATGTGTGCGTGCGGTGTGCGCAAGGCGTGGGATGGTCAGGCAGCACAGCAATGGCTACCGGCTCGCTCCATTTGCTTACCTCCTCATAGATGGGACCTATCAGGCGGCTGTCCAGATCCTCGACGGTACGGTTCTTAAGGGTAAAGTTACCCTCGTGACCGGCCTCATCGGGGGCCTCAACGTGCACATAAACAAAGTCATCGGTCTTAAGGGCATCGATGGCAGCCTGTGCCTTGCCCTCGTAGTTGGTGTCAAACAGGCCTGTTGCGCCCTCCACGTCAATAACCTTCATGCCGGCGTAGTGACCAATTCCCTTGATAAGGTCCACGGCCGATATCACCGAGCTCTTGCGTACATTGGGATAGAGTTCATTTATGGGCTGCATTGACGGACGGTAACCGGGCGACCAGGGCCAGATGCTGTTGGCAGGGTCCTTACCCTCAGCTACTCGCTTAAGGTTTACGGGGTGCTTGGAGAGTATATCCTGCGAGCGCAGTATCAGGTCGTTCAGAAGGTCGGCTGTAGGCTGGGCATCGGGGGTGGCAGCCTTGATCATGAGGTCACGGAACGGCTGTCCCGGGACATCGTGAGGCGGGGTGCAGATAAGCTCCTTGCGGCCGCCGTCTATCACCAGCAGATGGCGGTACTGGATTCCGGTATGGAAATGAACGCGGTCTGAACCGAGTTCCTTGTCTAACGCTTTGATAAGCTCATCGGCCTCAGGGGTTGTAATATGACCCGCTGAGTGGTTCTTGATAAGACCGTTCTCAATGCAGATGATGTTGCAGCGCATACCCATCTGTCCGGGTTTTATGTCAACGCCTATGTTGGCGGCCTCAAGCACGCCTCGGCCCTCAAATGACTTGGTCACGTCATAGCCCATTACGGTCATGTTGGCCACCTCGCTGCCGGGATGGAAGCCGTCGGGCACGGTTTTGAGCATACCTGTGCGACCCTTGCGGGCAAGCATGTCCATGTAGGGCTTGCGGGCATTCTGGAGTATGGTCTTTCCGCCAAACTCCTTGACCGGCCAGTCGGCCATTCCGTCGCCAAGTATAATGATATATTTCATGTTTTATGGAAAAGGATTAGAATCAAATGTTTGCAATGCTCATAATATCGGCAAATACACCGGCAGCGGTAACTGCGGCGCCTGCTCCGTATCCCTGAATCATCATAGGATACTCCTTGTAACGCTCAGTTGTAAGCAGAATTATGTTGTTGCTGCCCTGCAGATTGTAGAACGGATGGTACTTGTTTACCTCGGCCAGCGATATGCTTGCCTTGCCGTTGTCCAGACGGGCCACAAAGCGCATTCGCTTACCCTCCTTCTCAACACGTGCCCGGCGCTCCTCAAATGCAGCATCCAGTTTAGGAAGTTTCTTCCAGAACTGGTCAATAGTGCCGTCAAACAGCTCCTGCGGTATGAAAAGCTCACAGTTCACATCCTTCTGCTCAATGGCGTAACCACTCTCACGGGCCAGTATTACCAGCTTGCGCAGCACATCCTTGCCACTAAGGTCAACACGCGGATCGGGCTCGCTGTAACCCTTCTCCTTGGCCAGGCGGATGGTCTGGCTAAGCGGGCAGTCAGCGCTTATCTGGCTGAATATGAAGTTGAGCGTACCGCTTACCACAGCCTCAATCTTGAGTATGCGGTCACCGCTGTTAATCAGGTCATTTATGGTGTTGATTACCGGCAGTCCGGCACCCACGTTGGTCTCAAACAGGAACTTTACGCCACGACGGCGTGCAGTCTGCTTAAGTGCCTGGTATTTCTCATACTCTGATGATGCGGCAATCTTGTTTGCTGCCACAACCGATATGTTATGAGCCAGGAAATCCTGATACAGGCCGGCCACATCGGCACTTGCGGTGCAATCCACAAACACGGAGTTGAAAATGTTCATGCCGATGACCTCATCGTGCAGGATCTGGATGTTGCTGGCGGGAGCCTTCTCCAGCTGCTCACGGTATTTGTCCAGGTTGAACCCTTCACGGCAGAACATGGCTTTCTTGCCTCGGGCAATACCCACCACATTCAACTTGAGCCCGCGCTCCTGCATCAGTTTCTCGCGCTGACCGCGAATCTGCTCCAGCAGGCTGCTGCCCACGGTTCCCACACCGCAGATGAACAGATTGAGCACCTGATACTCTGACAGGAAGAACGAGTCATGAATAACGTTCAGTGACTTACGCAGAGAACTCTTCTTCACCACAAATGATATGTTGGTCTCAGATGCGCCCTGTGCGCAGGCAATCACATTGATACCGTTACGTCCCAGCACGCTGAACAGTTTACCTGCAATACCCGGACTGCGTTTCATGTTCTCACCCACAATAGCCACCGTAGCCAGGTCCATCTCGGCCGATATGGGGAATATGGCACCTAATGCTATCTCCTTGCTGAACTCCTTATTGAGCAGTTCACACGCCGGAGCGGCATCCTCATTACGTACGCCTATTGACGTACTGTTCTCGGACGATGCCTGAGATACCATGAACACGCTTATGCCGTTCTCGGCCAGCGTCTTGAATATGCGGTAGTTAACACCTATCACGCCCACCATACCTAAGCCTCGCATGGTTATGAGGGCAGTGTTGCCTATACTGGATATACCCTTGATGGCCTTGGTTCCGGCGGGGAGTTCGTTCACTATCTCAGTGCCGCGGGCCGTGGGGTTGAAGGTGTTCTTTATCAGAATGGGGATGTTCTTTTGGCAGACCGGGTAGATGGTTGGTGGATATACCACCTTGGCTCCGAAGTTGCAGAGCTCCATTGCTTCCACGTAACTCAGCTCATCAATGGTGTATGCCGTCGATATCACTCGGGGATCGGCCGTCATGAAACCGTCCACATCGGTCCATATCTCAAGCACATCGGCATCAAGCGCGGCTGCAATCAGCGATGCGGTGTAGTCAGATCCGCCTCTGCCCAGGTTTGTAACCTCACCTGTTATGGCATCGGATGATATGAAACCCGGCGCCAAGGCGCGGGTAACTTTGGCACTGGCATTGGCTTTGGCTCCAAAAGCTGGTTGGAAGGTTTCACGAATCAGACGGTAAGTCAGATCACTTTCTATAGTATGATTGGCACTCTTGTGCTCGGTCTTTATGAATTCACGTGAATCATAGAGCTTTATGTCATCTATGAGCTGAGCCACAATCTGTGATGACAGGCGCTCGCCGTAGCTCACGATGGTATCCATGGTCTTCTCTGACAGGTCGTGAAGCAGGTACAGACCCTGCATGATCTCCTTGAGTTCGCCAAACAGTTTGCGAACCTGAGTGTACGCTTTGCGCCTACGCTCCGGAACGATCACGTCACGTATCATCTGCTCGTGGCGGGCCAGCATGGCCTCTGTCTCAGCCTCATACTGACGCTCACCCCCGGCCGCCATCTTGGCTGTGGCAATAAGCTTGTCAGTAATTCCGCCAAGGGCCGAAACCACTACTATCACATCATCCTGCTGTGACTCAACAATCTGCTTAAGGTTGGTAATGCTCTCCTTGGACCCCACGGACGAGCCACCGAATTTTAATACTTTCACAGTGAATACTATTTTTCAAACTGCAAAAGTACTCCTTTTTCGGCAATTATTTTAATAATTGAACTTGAATTCGTCCAGATAAAGGGTTGAACCGTCGCCGCCGGTAAAATAGTCTCCCAGCTCACTCGATGAGCCCACAATTATGACACGTGTGGGAGTCCTGTCATTGCGGTAGTCTATGTTGATGGTAAACTTCTCGTAATCATCCATATAGCTGTTGTAGGACACTATCCCGTAGCCTATTATGGCCGGATCGTTGTCCACATCAAGGAACATGGACTGGGCAGGATTAATAGTTACCTGTTGGTCCCAGTCGCCCAAAACCACGTATATAACACCGGTATCCATCTGCCCCTGGCGGCTCTCATAGGGCGATTTGACATGGTTTATTGCAACCGGCTGATAGCAGGCATAGCCCTCAAGTGACTTGGGTCTCAGAGTAAACGGCACACCCCATTTGAGCGATGCGTTCCCCTTCATTATATTGATCTTGTCCATCTGGCCTGTAAATAGTGTGCCGGCCGCAAACTTCTTGACCAGCAGCGAGTTGATATACCTGGACTGTATCTTTGCCGCACGTTTGCCATTGCCTGTCACCGCCACCTTGGAGCTCTCGGGAAGACAGTTCTGATAACCGATGATAGCCGTAGCCTCATTGGCCGATCCCCAGACGGTACGGTCCTGCTCGTTTACATCGGCACCGCAACATACGTCAACGGAACCTTTCCTGCTCCAGTCATCAAAGCTCATGTTATAGATCTGACCCTCCTCAGTCTTGGAAGGTACGGGTGCGGAAGGCTGCTCTTGGGGTTGGGGTTCCTGGGCCTTATACAGGTCATCCTGCCACTCGGAGCAGGAGAGCAGGATTAAGAAAAATGCCAACAGGTAAAATTTCTTCATGACTCAG
>Ga0265298_10000478_pt1 | contig 59423 bp, 62 predicted proteins | sample AusTroGonzalo_MG_3_FD_193486 | JGI IMG/M metagenome (GOLD analysis project Ga0265298, IMG submission 193486) | Bovine rumen microbial communities from tropical cattle in Woodstock, Queensland, Australia - Gonzalo_01 | ecosystem: Host-associated > Mammals > Digestive system > Stomach > Rumen ... | reverse complement strand
TCGAATGAGTCGATTTGCTCGTCGGCAGGTTCACGGATAATGGTACCGTCACGGTCGATGAATAGGATGCGTTTCATTCTTTCGTTTTGTTAAATTCTTTACGTTTTATTTCGTGTGCGTCAATGGCGCCGTACATATAGTAGATGGGGAATAGGAACGACAACATGACGTAGGCCTGGATAAAGCCGATCAGCAGGAACACCACGGCCGCGAGCCAGCCGATGTAGGAAGGCATGCCGAGAGGATCGCCACTGATAAAGCCCATGGTAGCTTGTTGGTTGGCGATGGAAAGGATGAGCGATGGCAGCGATGTCAGCAAGCTGAAGACTGATATGAAGAGCAAGGTGACGAATACCACGAGGAATATGAATCCCCAGCGACGGAGACCGATGCCATACCGTTCACTCAGGTTTCGCCAGTAGCCGATGCCGTCAGTCAGCACATAGCGCGTGTTGGTATAGGTCAGCGGCAGAAGGAAGCCAAAGGCCACAAGGCCTGTGAAAGCTATCAGTCCGATGGCGGTGTAGAGTGAGAGATAGGCGGCAGCAAGGTATGCAATACCCGCCACGAGGCATGCCACGACCAAATAGATGACAATGATGTTAATCCAGGCCTTCAATGTGCGCACAAAGATGTGGACATCGAGGTTCAGCCACTTTGGCGAATAGCTGATGGAGCCCGTCTGCTGGTGCTGCTTGAGCACGGCAAAGCCATAGGAGGCAAAGAGGGCCTCTACGATGACCATCAACAGAAGAGAGACCAAGGCGAGGTTTGGACGGAGTATCAGCATGGTTCCGCTGATGCTCGTGACGATGGCGAAAACGAGTGCCGCCACCCAACTATAGCGAAAGATGCGCTTGAAATTGGACATGTACAGACGATAGCCGGCACTGATACATGCACGCCCGCTACGGTCTTTTTGAAGTATGCTGTCTTGGTCTTTTTCCATATCGTTTTCTGATTAATATGTTTACCTTATATTTATTTTTGCGTGCAAAGATACTAAAAAAAGTGAAGAGTGAAAAGTGAAAAGTGAAAAATTTGTTTCCGCTTTGATAATTTTCAATTAAATTAATTATCTTTGCACCCAGAAAATGGTAACGCACACATGAAGTTATTACAATGGGGATTCATAGGTTGCGGTGAGGTGACGGAACGCAAAAGCGGCCCCGCCTTCAGCGAAGTGGAGGGCTCCAGTGTCGTGGCAGTGATGAGCCGCACGGAGCAGCATGCCCGTACCTATGCCGTCACTCACGGCATCAAGAAGTGGTACACCGATGCCCAGGAACTCATTGACGATCCCGATGTGAACGCCATCTATATCGCTACGCCGCCCTCGAGCCACGCCACATACGCCATCATGGCGATGAAGGCTGGCAAGCCTGTCTATGTAGAGAAGCCCCTGGCGGCGAGCTACGACGACTGTGCCCGCATCAACCGCATTTCCGAACAGACGGGCGTTCCCTGCTTCGTGGCCTACTACCGCCGTTACCTGCCTTATTTCCAGAAGGTGAAGGAGATCGTTAGGAGCGGTAGGATAGGGAAGATCCTGAATGTGCAGATACGCTATACCGAGCCTCTGCGCACCGCTGATGCCGAAGCCATCGCGAACCATCAGCCCCTGCCTTGGCGCCTGCAGCCGGAGATTGCCGGAGGTGGTTATTTCTACGATATGGCCCCTCACCAACTTGACCTCTTGCAGGACATGTTCGGTGTGATCCTCGAAGCTCGTGGCATTCATGCCAACCGTGGCGGATATTATGATGCCGAGGACTCCGTGAGTGCCTGCTTCCGTTTTGAGAACGGTCTGCCCGGCTCGGGCTCATGGTGCTATGTCGCCCATGAGAGTGCCCGTGAGGACTGCATCGAGATTATCGGCACCGAGGGTCAGGTCAGCTTCTCTGTCTTCGACTACAATCCCATCCGCCTGCAGACCAGCGATGGCGATGAGAACATCATGGTGCCCAATCCGCCCTACGTGCAGTATCCGTTGATTAAGAACGTGATTGAGCACTTGCAGGGGCTGGGTGTCTGTACGTGTACCAGCAACTCTGCCACGCCTGTGAATTGGGTGATGGATCGTATACTTGGAAAGTTCTAAAGGTGAAAAGGTGAAAAGGTGAAAAGGTTTTTGACGATAATGACAGGTGTGTGCCTGGCGCTGACAATGATGGCGCAAGGCCGTCAGCTGGATGCCGCAACCGCAGACAGCATCAATATCTGCACCCTGCTCAAGAATGCCCGCCAGCTGCCTGCCGATGCCAATCTGCCGCTGTTCTTCGCCCGTGGATTCATTGGCAAGCCCTACGTGGCCCATACCTTGGAGGTGGGCGACACAGAACGGCTGGTGGTGAACACCCGCGAGCTGGACTGCACGACGCTCGTTGAGACGGTGACCGCCCTTACGAAGTGCGCCTATCAGAAGAAATACACTTACGGCGCCTATCGTGCCGCCCTCCAGGCCATGCGCTACCGGAAAGGCAAGATTGACAACTATACGAGTCGCATCCATTATTTCACGGAGTGGATCACCGAGAACTCCAAGGCAGGGCTTGTGACAGAGATCCAGCAGCCCAATCCGCCGTTCACGTCCGTTCAGACCGTCAGCGTCAACTATATGAGTCAGCACCCGCAGAGCTACAAGGCCCTGAAGGCGCATCCCGAATACGTGCCTGAAATCCGACGGATGGAGCAGCGCGTGTCAGGCCAGCAGTTCCGTTATATTCCCAAGTCGAGGGTAGGGCGGAGTGCCGAGTTGCGCAAGGCCGTGAAAGACGGTGACATCATCGCCATCACCTGTAACAAGGCGGGTCTTGACATCGCCCATCTGGGTTTCGCCGTCTGGAAGAACGGCAACCTGCATCTGCTCAACGCCTCGCAGCTCCATAAGAAGGTGGTTGAGGAGCCGATGACACTCTGGCAGTATCTCCGCCAGCATCCTTCACACACCGGCATCCGCATCATCCGGATCAACAAATAACCGAACAAAACAAAAGCAAGAATAATATGAAAATGGAATTACCCGATTTTATGAAGTACTCCAACAAGTTCACCCAGAAGGACTTTGTTGAAAAGATTTCACGCATCGCCAAGCGTGCAGGCTCCAAACTCGTCTATGCCGCGCTGATTCTCTATTATACCCTCCAGAGCGACAAGGTGAGCAAGGCCGATAAGGCCATCATCATCGGTGCGCTGGGCTACATGATCAGTCCGCTTGACGTCATCCCTGATGCCATCCCCATTGCCGGCCTCACTGACGACCTGGCCGTGCTGCTCTATGTGCTGAAGAAGGTGTGGTCGGGCATCGATCCCGAGATCATTGCCAAGGCCCGCGAGCGGCTCTCGAAATGGTTCGATGAGGAGGAGATCAATGAGATCCAGCATCTCTTCGACGAAGAAGAATAAAAAAGAAAAACCCTCGCTCTATGGAGCGGGGGTTTGTTTTGGAGGTGCCTGGCGCACCTTTTAATGTAGCGCGGTTTTATCTTCTTTGGAAATCCGAAATTATTGTAAGTAACTGAAAATCAGTATGTTTTTATTTGCTTACTAATTCCACGTAGTTAAAAATGATTAAGTGAAGTAAAGAAATTGCGCTACAAATGCGCTACAAATAAAGAAAATTTCGTATCTTTGCAGCCGTAACTCAAACTACATTCGATTATGACACAGATCATTGCACGGGGCAGCAAGGATGACGGAACCGTGAATCTGTATGCCCGACTATACAAAAGACCCAGCCTGAACAAGACAGTCGCTCTTGGGATCACGCTGGGCAAAAAGGACTGGAGCTATATCGAGACAGTCCTGAAAGATGCGGAGGCCGCACAAAGGAGCGGAAGCACCATCGCCATCAGGGACGCACTCGCCATGAAGCTCTGGAACATCAAGACCGTACTCGACACCATGATCGCCGCCGGTACGGCTACGCCTGAGACGGCCAAAGCGGCCATCGACGAGATCCTGCATGAGGATATTATAAAAGAGGTGGAGCGCCAGATGGAGGAGCAGACGAGGAAAGAAGAGGAGTCGAAGCGTGTGACCCTGATGGACTTTATAGCCGACTTCATCCATCAATGCGAAAGCGGGGAGAGGCTGAAACGCAGGAGTGCCAAAATGATTACGGAGGGCACCATCAAGAGCTACAAGGGAACGCAGTCACAGCTGGAGCATTACCAGAAGACACGACACAGGATCCTCGACTTTGACGATATTACGCTGGACTTCTATGACGACTGGCGCAGATTCTTCCTTGAGAAGAAGGACGCGAGAGGCAATCCCCGTCCATATTCACCGAACACGATAGGCCGTCACGTCAAGAACCTGAAGATCTTCCTCTATGCCGCAAAGGATATGAAGCTGACCACCACGACGGAGTTTGAGAGCAGCCGTTTTGCCGCAGACTCCCAGGACGTAGAGAATGTCTATCTGACCGACGAGAGAGTGCAGGAGATGTATGAGACCGACTTTGAGAACGAGAAGACCATCAAACGGCTGATGAAGCTGGCACCGAGTGACGAGGAGCGCGCCGTGATGAAGGATCAGCTGACACGACGGACGCCGAAACTGCTGAACGAGGCAAAGGATATCTTTGTCGTCGGATGCCTGACAGGTCAGCGTGTCAGCGACTACAAGCGCATCAACGACACCATGTTTCGCACCCTGAGCGACGAGAACGACTATATCTACCTCCAGCAGGATAAGACTGGGAAATGGATCTACATACCGCTCGATCTACGAATCCGTGTGATACTGGCCAGGTATGGTGGCAGACTGCCGCACATCTACGACCAGGACTTGAACGAACGCATCAAGATAATTGGCCGCCTGCTGGGATGGCGTGAGAATGCTGGCATCAAGGAGCTGCACGGAACGATGGAGATCCCGACACAGAAGAAGTTCTATGAGTGTATCAAGACACACACAGCTCGACGGACATTCGCCACCAACGCCTACAAGCGGAAGATCTCGCTATCGTCTATCATGGTTATCACCGGACATAGTTCTGAGCGCATGCTGAAGAAATACCTGAAGCTCGACGATGAGGAGAAGGCCATCATGGCAGCGGCAGAATTTGCAAAGGCAAAAGAAGTCAAACTTAGAAAAGCAGAATAATATGGATAAATTTAATTATGAAGAATTAGAAAAGGAATTAGAAAGAGCAACCCACAAGCGTGCCGAGGATTATTTTGTAAAGTCTCATGAAATGCTGATAGATGCAAGAGTAAGAAGGCTACAATTTAAGAAAGACATGGAACTAGGCATAAACAAACAGTTGGCTTGTATGGAAACAAACCCTTTGTTAGAGGAAATAAAGCCTGTGAATAGTTTTATAGATAAATGCTGTTCTGATATAAAACGAAAAGAGAGCGAACAGGTTGAACATATATTACGTAATTGGATAGATGACCCTATAACAGGCCCAATAACAAAAGAGTCTTTGAGACAACGTTGTGTAAGGACAATATTATATAAAGATTATAATATGATGGATAGCCAAATTGAGCAATCTGGTAACAACTTAACAATTAAGGTTACAAGTCTGTTGCTTGGTGTGGTGCAAGGTGATTATCTAATAGGCGTTGACGGACAAAGATCACGTTTGACCGAAGAGCAAAACAAAAGGCTATTTGAAATGGGTGTTTAAAAATAAGCACAAAATTTTAGTGAAAAACGCTTATTGTATATAAAACCGACGAAATAAGACTGTTTGAACATGCTTATTCTTTCAAGTCTTTAAAGAATTTGAAAGGAATAGAAAGGAGGCCCGTCATCACGACGAGCCTCCATTTCTATAACTAAAGCCTATGTTTAACTAAAAATCCTTGCTGCAAAGATACAACATTTTAACGACTTTATTAACACTTCGGCAATAAAATATCATGGTTTATTGGCCGTAAAGGAATTATATGAAAGACACAAGCCTATTTCTGCGTAACTTTGAGGCCAAAATCAATAATTACGTAATTATGAAATGGAGCATACTTAACCAGCCGTTGGGCAGCTCATGTCCGGCAGGCTCACCAACCAGGAAAGAGTGGATCTGGGCGATCCCGGCAGTAATATCCGCAGCTACGTCAATCTACGGTGCTGCAAAGTCTGCCTCTGCCAACAATGAGGCCGAGGCAAAAGTCCAAGCCGAGAAGGCCGCCACCGAGGCAGAGCGCAGACGTAAGAAATACGAGTCGTGGACCGACACGGCCAGCGGTCAGAACACCATGCGCATGCTGAGAGACATGGCAGACCGCGAGTATAAGCGTTCCAGCGGTGCGGCTGCCGTGGGAGGCAAGACTGAGGCATCCGTGGCCGCAGAGAAGGAGCTGCAGAACCAGAAGCAGGCCGAGGTCATCGCCAACGCCGTCGCAGCCCATGAGGACAAAAAGGACCAGGTGGACGCATCCTACCGTCAGCAGATCTCAGGCCTCAACCAGCAGCTGATAGGCATCGACCAGGCAAAGGGGCAGGCCGTCGCCCAGGCTGCATCCGGTATCGGCAACGCCATGATGCAGGTGGCGGCAGGAATAGCAGGCGGAATGACTGGAAATGGCAGTCCGGCTGGAGGCGGTGTAACTCCGACATCTGGAAGCACACCAAGCCAGCTGTCACAGATGGGCAAAAACTATGGTGTACTTAATCCATTCATATACCAGGCATTAAACGGGCAGGGTTATCTTTAAAGAGTTAGGACTATGGGACGACTTGAAGACTATTATCAGAGCCAGGCTGGATTACAGCAGAACGGCAACACCCAGCAGCCCGTCGGCAGCATTGTCCTTCCGACCCTTGACACGACCAACCCTATTGGATCTCTTGCAGAGCTTCTCGGTCCTTCACCCGCAGAGCGTGAGGCCCAGGAGCGCAGGATGATGCAGAACAGGTCTAAGATGCAGGCCTGGATGGGACTCTTCGACGGCCTCCGGCAGCTTGGCAACCTTTATTATTCCACCAAGGGCGCAACGCCGCAGACATACAATAATCCTTATCAGCTGGTAGACAACGAGATCCAGCAGCAGCGCCAGCTACGCGACGGCATAACCAACTACAAGCGCCAGTACGCCACGTCGCTCTATAACCTGCAAAGGCAGATAGAGGCCGATAGGATGGCAAAGGAGAAACACGATGCCAACCTGAATTGGTATGACACCCGTGAGGAGATGGCAAGACTGAAAGCGGAAAACGATAAGCTGAAAACTGAGGCCGCAGCCAGGAATACGGATGCCAGGACAAAGAACACCGAGGCCAAAACCGAGACAGAGAACTTCCTCCGTGGCAAGCGGGGCGACGTCTACGACTCCCAGGTGAAAAGAAATCTTCAGCAAGGCCAGGCTGCAGTAACCAGAGCTAACAAGTCAGGTGGCGGCAAGAAGAAGTCTGGTGACACAAAGAAAAAGAAGATAATAACCGGTTATCAGATAAAAGGAGGCAATACAGGATCGTCAAGTAAAAAGGGTAGTTTATATTAAGTATGGAAGACGGCAAGATATACGGCAGCGCTAACCGCCGCAAGATGTACGACAATCTTTCAAAGGACGGATTTGAACTCGGTACATTTGAGGATTTTAATCAGAACATGGATAACAAAGACACCCGTCAGGCTATATACAGGGCCGCTCAGGGTGCCGGCTGGGAACTTCCTGAATACGATCAGTTTGACCGCGATATGACCGTCAGACAGATGAAGATCGGCGGTGAGATGAAGGAGGTTGACCATGCCACGTATGATGACTTCATGAAAAGGCATCCTTCTGGTACGAATGTCAAGAAGGGTTTTGTCGGACAGACACCACAGCAAGCGCCCCAGCAACAGCCGAAGCCTGCTGTGGTGTCTTCTGCACCCAAGAGCGTTGAGGCACCTGAGAGTCAGACGGTGGGCACCCCATGGGGATCAGAGGGCAGTGCTACAGGAAAGAGCGCAGCCTACAAGCCGTCTGCCCCTGGCCAGGTACGTGAGACGGGTGATCCCGGAGCCTCACAGTTTGGCGTACCGTATAAGCCTGACACCGAGATGACCGCCGCAGAACGCGACGCAGTATATCGTCAGAATGACTTTGCCGTCAAGCAGCTCAGGCAGATGGAGCGCGAGGAAGAGCGACGCAGCCAGCCTGTCATGGATACCGGTAATAAGGATGTCAACAGTCACATCATCAAGACCCAAGGCGAATGGGAGGACGACCTGCAGAAGGGTGTTAAGCGTATCAGCAGCTCCGTAGTCGTGCCAGCCGTCGATAAGGCCGTTGCCGAGTTTGACAAGAAAGCCAGTGAGGTGTTTGAGGGTGGAAGGAAGGACAGCAACGCTACGGGCGGTCTGCCAACAGGCACAGCCGCAGGCGCAGGCATCTTCGGTAATATCCGAGAATCCAATCAGGCCAAGGATCCTGACAAGATCCTCAACTATCTGAAACAGCAGATGGAGAGTGTCTATAAGGACAGTTCCTTTGTTGAGGAGATCGGCAAGGAGGCCGACAGGATGGGCATAGACCGCAACGAGTACCTGGAGAATATCATCAAGCCGCAGATCCAGTCGGATCTCGCCAGCCGTTTCGAGAGTGCCATGATTTCCAAGGAACTTCCAAAGAGCGGCTTGGAGTATGTCGTGAACGGTCTTAGCAACAGTATTGTCGGCATGGTGGCCGACACCTTCCTGAAGACCAAGAGCCAGCGCGCCTATAAGAATCAGGCTGAGGCTATGACGGAAGAAGGCCGTAACCCCTATTATAGCCCGAGCACGTCTGCCAGTCTTTCAAAGATTGGTGTAACCTTTGCTGCCGATGCTCCTTTCTTTGGAGTGACGGGAAGGGTAGGCGGCCAGGTGGCTAAGAAGTTTGCTGAGCGTCAGATCCAGAACATGATAGCTAAGGGCCTCAGTGAGGGCGCTGCCCGCAGCATCGTGGGCACGGCGCTGGAGAACAGCGTAGGTGCCAGGATGAAGAACTATATCATGCAGCACGTCATCAGCAGCGGTATTACCATGGGTGGCTTCAACGCTTTGTCAGAGGGTGCCAGACAGGTGCGCGACGACGAGTTTGATCCCTTGAAGCTGGCAGGATCCACAGCCGAGGGCCTGGCCACCGGTGCTGCCTTCGGTCTTACCGGAGGCGTGTCTCAGGCACTTTCCCAGCCTTTGAGTGGCTTTGCCAAGATCGGCGCCAAGGCTGCCGGATTCGGTGCCGAGGCTGAGACGATGTATGCCACTGAGGAACTTGCAAAGATGATCCAGGGCGAGGAAGGCTTCACCAATCCCTTTGAGGGTAGTGTTGAGTCCCTGATGAAGCTTGGAGTGATGAAACTGTCAAGCCCTGGCGGCCTTGTGAAGACCATTGGAGAGATTGCCCATCCTCTTAGGAGTAACCAGGCACAGCGTACTGGCGTCAACTTCACCAAGGATGAAGAGGCCCTGATCCGTGACTCTGCCGAAGGTAAGTCGCTGCTGGAGGCCCTGAGCGGCATGCATCCGGATAAGGCCGTCAGCGAAGTCAACGGTAAGAAAAGACTGACACCGGAGGGAGAGGAGATGCGCAGGAAACTGGCAGACTCCTATAACGCCTTCATGGAGAATCCCGAATATCCCGCCACCGTTAAGGAGAAGGTGGCTGCTGTCCTTGGTGGTGTTTATAAGCCAGGACTCGAGACCGGTGCCGACATCGTACAGGGTAATGATGGCAGCGTGACGCTGAAGACCCGCGATAAGGACGGCAACTGCATCCGCGAAATGAAGTTCGACTCCTTCGAGGATGCCGACCAGTGGCGCAACGAGTTCAAGACTCAGATGGAGCGCAACGATGCCGTGAACATGTGGAATACGGCCAGCGACGATGCAAGGCAGAAGATAGTCGATGCCGTCAGGGATCAGATATCGGGTGAGAAGGAGGCCGCAGCAATGCTTGAACGTGCCAACGGCATGAAGCAGGGCCGTATGCAGCGAGAACTGGAGAAACTGAACAAGTTCAAGGAAGAGCATGAGGGCCGTGAGCTGACCGATGAAGAGGCCCGCGACTATATCCAGACCGTGATCCGCGACGGCAGCGACGAGGTGTTCAGGGAGATGTATCAGACCATCCACGACAATGCCTACCCGAAGGATGAGTACAACCCCAAGCGTAACTACGAGGACGGACGCAAGGTGGATCCCATAGAGCGCCATTTTGCCCAGGTCGATGCCCAGCTGGCAGAGGAACACCTCTCCACCTTTGGCAACGACTTTGCCAGGGAAGTGATCGATGCCGACGACTATGCCGACGAGAAGATGGCAGAGCTGGCTACGAGAAGGGGAGTCACCAAGGAGCAGATAGAGGCAGCCAGGGACTACTATAATGCCACGGCCAAGCTCAGGGGTGTCATGGATGAGGCCCTTAAGAATATTGACGAGCAGGTTGAGGCTGCCAACGCAGTAATCCGTCGCAACACCCATCCTGACAGCGGCACCCTGATAGAGGCGTCCTATGATAACAGTGACTACTATGTTACAGCCGGACACATACAGGTTATGCCTGACGGAAAGGTCGTATCTTCAGACGGTACGGGTGTGGTGATCCTCCGTGACAGGAATACAGGCGAGATAGAGGTGGTCAACCCCCAGAATCTGACTGTGACTGCGATCCTGGATCCACGGCGCCTGATGGAGGCCAACAACAGTATGGAAGGTCTTCGCGGTCAGCTGATGAAGCAGGCCGACGACTCCATAGAGCTGAATCCTGAAACGCCAGAGACTCCCCAGGAGATGGGTGAGACCTTTACGGGTTCCGACGGCAGGCTGTATATGGTTGCCGGTGAGCCTGACGGGACTGGTAACGTGGTGTGGCTGAAGATAGAACTTAACGAAGAAGGAAACCCTGTTGGAGAGCCGCAGCCGCTTGATATCGATGAGTACCGCAAGGCCAAGAGCAATGAGATTGATGCGGCCGAAAGACCTCAGACTGAGGAAGAGGCGGTAGTGACTGATACCACCGAACCTGTAGTCGAAACTCCAGTCGTGGAACCGGAAAAAACTTCTTTAGAGCAAGAACTGGAGAATAGGCTTAACGAGAGCAATAAGAATAGTGGGGAAACAACCACTCCCGCGTCGAAGATCCCTGTTGACAAGAATGGCCGCAAGCAGTATGAGCAGGCCACACCCGAGGACACCCTGGCAGATCTTGTCGAGAAGAAGGGAGAGGAGAAAGCCGGACAGATGGTTGACCTGATGGTTGACAACCTTGCCAGGCAGATCGACGAGCTTTCAAAGAAAGACATGTCGAAGGTGACGGACATGAACGATATCGATGCCCATGACACAGAAATCGCCGATCTTCAGAAGAAACTGGACTACTGGAATGGTATTTCCCAACAAATTAAGGCCCAAAAGGCAAAAAAAGTGTGGGAAAATTTGGTAAATCCAAAAGAAATTCGTAACTTTGCAACAGATCCGGAGAGTCAGGCCAAGTGGGTAGACGAACACTTTGACGAGATCGTAGATTCTTACATACGGACTCATGGAAATATTCTGGATCCTGACAAACTGCGGGACGCTCTTACTCCTATAGGCTATAACGGTAAGAACGTGCCGGATTTCAAGAGACAAGGCAAACGGCTGACGAAAGCAGTTTACGAAAGGATGCTCCAGGATGCCGTAAAGAATGGCAACAGGAGTATCACGCTACTTACTGGGGCTGGAGGTGCTGGCAAGAGCAAAGCAACCGAAAGCATGGATTTCAGTGATCGCGGGATGGTCTATGATTCTGCTTTCAATAACATAAGCAGTCTGGATGAGGCTATCGATGCTGCAAAGAAGGCAGGAATGACAGATATACAGGTGGTAGCTGTCTATAACGATGCACCAACATCATTTGGCAACACCATCGAAAGAGGACTCAGGACAGGACGATTCCTTGCCTTGGACTACTTTGTTAGGGAAGCGTTCACAGAGAACCAGGGAAAGATAGCAGAACTCAGGAAACTGCACCCAGACGTGGATATTGTCTGCATAGACAACAGCGGCAACAAATCAACAGAAAGACCAGAAAGAGGTCGCGTTTCCGCTGATGAGGCTGCAAACTGGGACTACACAGTTAATGATGCGAAGTTAAACGAACTATTAGATATTTTTGAAAATGGCATTAACGAAGGAAGATTTACAGAGGATCAAGCTGCCTCTATCGGACGAGGATTACGTAATGTTACACGAGCAGTGGCCGACATCACTGTTGACACAGTTGAGCGAATTTCCAGAATTGAAAGAAGCCTACGAGGACAAGATGATGGAGATCTTCGACCAGGTTTATCCAGGGGAGCCAGTGGGATGGGAGGACACGACGTGGTATCCCCCGCAGACGGAGAAGTACAAGGATCACCCGAAGAACGTCCAGCTGAGGGAAAGCCGGGCGATGCTGGGCAGACTACTCCAGCAACGCCCGCAGCTGATGGAGAAGTTAGGACTGGAGACACAGCAAAGCCAGGATCAGCAGGATCAGACGATGGAGGCCCCGAACCTCCAGCAGCCGGAGGAGCCTCAGGAGGAGTTCGACCTGGACAAGATGGCTCTGCCGCAGGAGGAAGTGGAGCGTCAGGATCAGGAGGAACGGGAATGGTCAGCGGAACGGGGAATTCCAGTGGAGGAACTGAGACACGCTCTGGAACAGGAAGCGGAAGCTCAGGGAATAACGCTGGAGGAGCTGGTAGCCGCAATCAGGAAGCAGAAATCGCAGGAGCAGGCCCCCTCAATGTAGATAACAAGACAGGCAAGCTTTACCAGAAACGGGTAGAAGCTAATATTGGCAGAACATTTACCTTTAACAAAGGTGATGGTGGAAGAGCCGTATTAACAATTCAACGTATAAACCATGACGGATATACGGTTATAACCCGCCAGGACTATGATGCTCATGGAAATGCAGTCGGTGAACCTCATGAAGTACGATACCACTGTACGAGGATTGGTGAAGCCATCGGTAAAGGTACATGGAAGAAGCAGCTCGATACTGATGAGAAACTTCGCCAGATACACAAGTTCGATAAGTTCAAGGTGGGTGACATCCCGGTGATTGACGTGCTGACTGACGGTGAGAAACAGCAGATCCTTGAAGCCTACGAGCAGGGTGACAAGGAGAAGGTTGGCAATCTTACAGGGGAGTTCCGTAACAACCACAAAGAGGATTTCATCCTTCGGGGCCGAGAAATACGAAACCAGAAGGTGGATAAAGCCCTTGCACGCAACGGCAGGGGTGAGCGTCTTCGTGGAGTCAGGGAACAGTACAAAGGATTCCCTGAAGCGCTGGCGTATCTTGAAGAGGGATCCATGCAGCCACAGACTATAGAGGAGTATGTGGCCGATGCGCTTGGCGACGTGCCAAAGCCGGGTAACGGATCACTTGCCTACACCAGCTATAAACAAGGAGGAAACGAGATCGTCGGCCTGAAAGACGAGTCCGGTTTCGGCTCTCGAGGCTTTAACGGCGACACCAAGGGATTCAACCCGTGGCTGGCACCGAAAGGCCAAGGCAGGAGCCTCAAGCAGTTTGCCGAGTCCATCCATGAGATGCTGCCTGAAGGACTTAAAGAGCAATTCTCCGATCAGGATATCCGCAATGTGATCCACGCTGTCATGACCAGCGCAGAGAAGCCTACAGATATTGCCAACTATATCCTCCGTAACCGTTTGGCCCAGGCTGAGGCCGAGGCGCGCCACACGGAAGAGGGATGGATGGATGAGCCGGACTACCAGAAGATGATAGACGACAACTCCTTCAGCTCCCGTCTGCAGCGCAGTAAGCAGAGCGTCAACACGGATCCTACGGACGGACAGAAGGAGGCAGGCAACTATAAGAAGGGACATATCTCCTTCGGTGGCTACGACTTCACCATTGAGAATCCGGAGGGCAGCATGCGTCGCGGCGAGTCCAATGGCAAGAAGTGGGAGCATAAGATGAACAATACCTATGGTTATATCCTTGGTAAGTACGGTAAGGACGGTGACCATCTGGACATGTTCATCAATGACGCCCAGGATCTTGATAACTGGAACGGTACGGTCTATGTCGTTGACCAGGTAGATCCAAAGACGGGCAAATTCGATGAGCATAAATGTCTATATGGCTTTGACTCCCTGGAAGAGGCGAAAAAGGCCTATCTCTCCAACTACGAAGAGGGATGGCAGGGACTTCGCCGTATCACCGGAGTCACCAAGGAAGGTTTTGACCAATGGATAGACAGTTCCAAACAGAAGATCAAGGAGTTTGCAGATCACTCCATTGCCAAGGAGCACATGGTGGAGAGTGATCACCCAGGCTTTGATTCTGCCTTGAAACAGTTAAGCACCAGGGGTATATCCATCAACGATCCTGACCTGATGAAGGAGTACGGACTGAAAGACCTGACTCTTTCAAAGTCCGGCGATCATGTCACGCTGAATAAGATTGTCGTGGAGAATCAGGGCCAGGGCAACGGCACCCGCTTTATGGAAGATCTTGCAAGGCTTGCAGACGAGAAGGGCTGGACGCTGGCACTGACTCCAAGCGGAGGCTTTGGTGCCAAGTCGATCAAGCGTCTGAAGGACTTCTACAAGCGCTTTGGCTTTGTAGACAACAAGGGCAGTAACCCGGACTTCCATACCCGCGAGAGCATGATCCGTCGCCCGAAGGACTATGAGGCCGCCAACACGCCTGAGCAGCAGGAGAAGATCTTGCGTGACGCCGTGGTTGATTACCTTCGTAGCAAGGGAATCGAGGTGAGTGACGACTGGAAGTTAGGCCAGAAGATCCTTGATGACTATAACAGCCGTTTCTCTGTAGGTGAGGATACCGAAGGTGATATCAAGGCCCAGAAATCTGACCAACCAAACTTCTTCAGGACAGCCAACGGTCAGGCTTATGGCTACACCTACCAGGGAAAGATCTATATTGATCCGCGTATCGCCATGTCAGAGACGCCTATCCATGAGTACGGTCACCTGTGGTGTGAGATGAAGCGCAAGACGGCTCCTGATGAGTGGAACGCCTTTAAGGATATTATGCTCAATGACAAGTTGGTGCAGCCAATCATCGACAAGGTAAAGGCTGACTATCCTGAGCTTGCCAAGGAGGGTAGGGAGGATGACTTCGTAGAAGAGATCATTACCCAATTCTCAGGCAAGCGTGGTTCAGAACGCCTCCGTGAGATTGCCGACGAGATAGCAGCCGAGAACGGTGGCGTATTTGGCAAGGCTGAGGCCGTCACAGCCATGCAGCGCCTGAAGAATATCCTCAACCGCTTCTGGGAGGGTGTCGCTAAGATGATGGGCTGGAAGTACACCAACGCCAACCAGATCGCAGACCGTATCATGGCCGACATGCTCAACGGCGTGAATTCCCGTGAGCGTATGAAGAAAGCCAGCGATAAGATAGACGAAATGCGCGTCTATCATGGTAGTGCATCCGAGTTTGACCGTTTTGACCACGGCAAAATTGGCAGTGGCGAAGGTCAGGCCGTATCAGGTCACGGCACCTATGTTACCACTTCGGAGGGTACTGCAAGGTATTATGCAGACGTCGCACAAAGCAGACACAGGAAAGTTATTCAGGAAATGGGTTATACTGTAGACGGCAAGGTTGTAAAAGATCCGGCTTTGGCGCGTGCTTACGACTATCTGAAGAGGGCAGACGGCAATGTTGACGATGCCGTCAAGGCTTGTGAACACACCATAGAGGTGTTGAACCGTCATAAAGACAAGAATCCTTTTGCTGCACTCAGAGGTAACGGGAAGAGCGTAGCCGAGGAAGCCATGGATTATCTGAAGAAGGAACAAGAGAAGCCTGGCACCATCGGTTTCCAAGAAGAGATCGTCGAACAGCCAGACCGCCAACTTTACGAAGTGGAGATACCTGATGATACAGGAAACAACTACTTTGACCTTGACAAGAAGCTCAACCAGAAGCAGAAGGCCGAAATAAAGAAGCGATTCCTCGATGCTATTGACAAGTCAGAAGATGCCGATTATTGGAAAAGGAACCGTGACATTATCGACTATGACTGGAAACTGGTAGACTCAAAGGATGCTACAGCCGGAGCAGCCGTTGGTGTAATGGAACAGTTCCTCCCGTCAGAAAAAGTGTCAGAGATACTATCAGACATGGGTTATGTAGGAAACAAAACCAAAGGCAGCGACGGCACTACTTATGTTATATACAATGATGGCGATCTTGACATCAAAGACAGGATAAAGTTCCAGCTGGTAGGCAAGAAGGGTGCATCTGAGGCCCCAAAATTCCAGCGCACAGGCAGTCCTGAGCCGGAAATGACGCCGGAAGAACGCCAGTACTGGAACAAGTGGGATGCCGCCATGAAGAAGTGGAAGGAGCGCAACGCCATGCCCGCTGAGGCTACAGGTCCAGGTGAAAAACCGAAGTTCCGCCAGGGCGAGAGTGCCCTCGACTTTGCAAAGCGCCTTGTCGCCCACAACAGGGAGAAGGCACTCTGGCAGACGGCCCCGAAACTGGAGGACTACCGCCAGGTGCGTGACATCAAGGATAATGTGGAGGCCGCCCGTGAGGTGGAGAAACGCTATCCTGACAGTCCCAGTGCCAGGATGCGCCGGATGGCCGCCGAGCTGCAGCAGATACGCAGCGCCATGAGCCGCCAGAAGGCCTACGACAAGGCGACGGTAAAGGCAGTGACCGACTTTGCCCAGGACTTCATGAGACAGGGCTTCGGCGACAACCTGAGCCGTGGCGAGATGGAGCGCATGCTTTCCAGTTTAAAAAATGCCACCGGCGCAAAGGATATTCGCCAGTCGGTTGACAATATCATGAACATCCTGATCGACAACCATCTCCGCAACCTCGACCAGCAGGTGCAGAAGCTTTCATCCACCAAGGAGCTGAGCAAGACAGCACAGGGCGTTGAGAAGCAGGGCAAGCTGGAACTGAAAGGCCAGCGCATGATCCAGGCATTCCGCAAGGCGCGTGAGGGCAGGATGGATGCCGACAAGCTGCGTGAGGAGATCAGCAAGGTGGCCGAGAAGATGGCACGAAACGACGAGGAGGCCCCGATGTGGGAACAGGAGTTCGAGGGACTCCAGATAGCCTTGCAGTATCAGGAGAACATTGAGGCCAGCCGCGACGAGTATGCAGACCTTGACCGCGAGTATAAGGAGGCCGTCAGTGACTATAAGACCAGTGGCCGCAGTTATAAGGATCAGCAGGAGCTGCTGGAGAGCCTTGACCAGGCGATGATGGAGAACAAGATCGAGCGTATCGGCATGTTCGGCGACATCATAGGACGCCTGCAGGGCAATATCTCTGAGAGCATGCAGGGCGCCAAGGAGTTCGTGGAGCGTGAGAAGGAGCGGGTAAAGCATATCCAGCAGATCGCCAACTTTGACCTGGCCGGGAAGCCAGCCGACGCCCTGCGCGAGAAGACAAAGGGCAAACCAGCCAACTTCTTCCTCCAGCCGCTGGGGACCTTCGAGCAGATGCTGCGCCAGTTCGGCAGCCGTAATGCCAACGGTGAGGGTTATCTCTATGACTACTTTATGCGTAACTGGATGGACGCAACCGACAAGGCATTCCTCAATGAGCAGAAGGCCAAGGAGGAGCTGGATGCCAAGGCCCGTGAGGTATTCGGCAGCAAGGTGAAGCGGTGGAGCGATCTCTACGACATCGCCAGGAGCCTTCCCTCGCTGGAGGTGGAGGTGCTGGACGGCGAGAACGCGAAGACCTTCAAGCTGACACAGGGTAACCTGCTGTATATCTACATGGCCGACAAGATGAACGACGGACGGATGAAGCTGCGTAAGATGGGCATTGACGAGGAGACTGTAGAGAAGATCAGGGATTTCCTCGATCCGCGCCTGGTACAGTTGGGCGACTGGCTGCAAGGTGAATACCTTCCCAGTAAGCGTACAGAGTATAACAAGGTGCATGAGAGAATGTTCGGTGCCCCGATGGCCGCTATCGACAACTATTTCCCGCTGAAGGTGCTGGGCGATGCCCGTTACCAGGAGCAGGACGTGAACGTGCCCGACAGCGAGACGCTGCCATCTACGATCACCGGCAACATCATCAAGCGACGCAAGAACGCCCTGCCGCTGGATATCCTGCATACCGACGCCCTGAGCCTGGCCATCGAGCATGTGGAGGACATGGAGCGCTGGGCAGCCCAGGCCGAGTGGAACAAGGACATCAACACGCTTCTGAGCTACACCACCTTCCGTAACAAGGTAAAGAATATGGATACCGTCTACGGCAGCGGTGACGCCCTGTGGAATGCCTTCAAGGATACCGCAAAGATGGCCGCCGGCACGTATGACTCCAGTGCCAAGTCGGGCCATGTTGACAAGGCTATCTCAAATATCGCCAAGGGTGTGACGGCTGCAAAGATCAATTTCCGCGTCTATACGGCTTTCAAGCAGCTGCTTTCCGCTCCTGCATTTGTCCACGACGTGAGAATTGATGACTTTGTTAAGAACTCTGTTAATCCTTATGGATCGTGGAAGTGGGCCATGGAGAATATGCCCGTGTTCCAGAAGCGGTGGAAGAGCCGCCAGGTGGGCGACACAAGACTGATGGACGATCCGACGGACTGGAAGATGTGGAAGACCAACATTGTGCAGATGGCCACGCGCCTCGGTATGAGTCCTAACGCCCTGGTAGACGGTGTGACCTGTGCCGTGGGCGCACGATCCATCTATGAGAGCCGCTACAGGAAATATAAGAAGATCGGAGCCAGCGACGAGGTGGCTCATAAGCGCGCCCTCCAGGATGCCGAGATCGGATATAACCTGACGCAGCAGTCAAGTGAGGGAGCCTTTACCAGTGCCATCCAGAAAGACCGTACCGTAGCGGCCAACATGCTGAGTGTGTTCCGTAACTCGTCGATGTCTTACACCCGTCAGTGGTACGATGCCTACCGTAACCTGAAGAAGCGCACTCAGAAGGGTTATAAGGAGGATTCCATCAAGTTCATGACCCGTCAGATTCAGGAACAGTTCGGCCTCGATGAAGATCAGGCAAAGAAAGCGGCAGAACTGGAGTATGCCCGCGAGGGACGCCGCGACGTGGCTCGTATGCTGAATATGATGTTTGGCGTGACAGTAGCATGGAACCTGGGCGCCTCGCTGCCATATCTGCTGCTGGGTGATGATGATAACACCAAGAAGGAGATGATGACCGATGCACTTCTGAAAGGACTGATGGCAGGTCCTACGGAAGGCTTTGCCGCAGGCAATATCTGGAGTGACCTGATCGGACGGACTGCTGCCAGCGAGGAGACGCGCCGGACTGTCAGAAACGAGGGGTGGGGAGCCGGCATCGATGCCGCCCTGAAGCAGGGAGGCGACTACGAGGTGAACCCGCTGCCGCTGATGGCCGACATTCAGTCGATGATCAAGAAGCTGGGCTACGACAAGTATGCCGCTGCCCAGGATATCTTCAATATCGGCATGCAGAGTGCCGTAGGCGTGAATCCGCAGACCTTCACCGACATGTGGAACGCTGCCATGGACTATGCTTTCCCTGGATGGGACGGTACCAGATACACCTACGATCCGGACAACATGGCCAACGCTAAGGAGACAGCTCTCTTTATGATGCGTGTCCTGAACGCCCCGTCAAGCTCATGGAAAAACAAGTATATCGACGAGCTTGGTATGAATGCCGACGACGCCAAGAAGCTGCCATACGACGAGATGGCCAGGCGCTATGCCCACTACAAGCACTGGAAAGATGCACCCGTTATGGGATGGCTACGAGGCGAAGAGGGTAGGGCTGCAAAGATCGAGAAGATGCAGCAGCAGTTTGATAAGGCCGTTGAGGAGCGTATGCAGCGCCTGACAGACGATGAGCTGAGGCATAATGTGGCCAGAAGTGAAAGTCCAGAGGAAAAGCGAAAGTATGCCAAGTTGATCTCACAGCGCCTTGGCCTTGATCCTGGCGCAACATCTTCAAAGCCGAATGACAAGACCTGGTATCAGGAATTGTATCAGGAGCGTATGGACTACGAAGATATCCGTGAAGACGAGACGCTGGCACAGAAGCTTAAGGACTACCGCGAGAAGGACAACCGGGATCAGACACGCCAGGAAGTAAAGAAGCGCCTCGACTGGATCCGCGACGGAAAGTATGACACCGACAACGGACGTAAGGGCAAGAGCAAGAAAAAGGAATATACGCTGCTCTATCCCGGCAAGCGCCAACTTTCAGACAACGACGGCAAGGATGCTGAGGATATCATGAAGAATATCCGGAAATGGAGAAAAGAGGCGTTGGAATTGCTTCTAAGGGCTGAGGCTGAAAGCAAGTGAATCGATAATCTGAAATTTGAAGCATGCAAATCGCCGATTTGTGTGCTTCAAATTCCGGATTTGCATGCTCCAAAAAATGTTAAACGGATGCTATGACTGCTGGACGGCAGGCATGTTGCGCTCTACGAGGGGCAGGACGCCGTGTTTTTTCAGTTTGTCATAGAGGAATTTCCTGCCGGACTGAGTCCACACGGTCATGGGCTTGTAGGTGTCTGCACGCCCTGCGTGGTGGATGGGTATCATTCGGTTGGCCACATAGCCCTTGTTGAGGTAGTCGGCATAGAGGATCCACTGCTCTCCCATCTTGCGCTGTACCCGCAGGCCCTTCAGGAGGTCGTTGAACGCCACGGCACTCATGCCGTAGTCCTGGGCGATCTGGGAGACGATCACCGTGTCGCGCTGGCAGTCGATCACGTCGAGGTAGCGGGTGCGCTCCTGAAGGTGGCTGATCTCCTGCTCCTTCTGGCCGAGGTCGATCATCATGCCGTACTTGTCTGCCTCGAGGTCGTTGACCTGCTGCTGAAGCTTCTGGTTTTCCTCCTCCGCTGCAAGTGCCAGCTGGAGGATCTGCAGGCGACTCATGTTCCGGGGGTCAACGGGAACGTTTGACACGGATTGTTGATTGTTCGACACGGATTGTTGAGACTGTTGCGTCTGACGCTCTTTCTCCAGCTGCTCCCAGCGGAGTACGAGCTTGGCACGGGCCTCGTCGTTGAACTTGGTGGCGACAAAGAGGCATTCCTTTTGATTAAGAATAAATAAAGGAATCATTTTACCAGACTTATCTTTAATTGAGCTGCAACCAAATTTGGATGCAGCTATTTTCTCCCATGCTGGCTCCATTACACGAATGGCTCTTAATACATGGTAATGTTTCTTACCTGTGATCTCTGCAATCTCCATTGAGGTGATTGTCTGCTGATCGGTGATTGTTGTAATATTATTGTTGTTCATTGTTATTCTGATTTTGGATTTCGTTAATTACTCTATTTAATATAATATGGTTCGCGCGTGCGATATGGCGCATGTACGTCTCCCGAGGGGAGTACAGGGGTACGACCTTAGCCATCCTGGCCTCCTTTCTTCCAGTAGAGTTCCATGTCAAGGGCAGAACTGATAAACTCTGAAAGCTGGATAAGCTGAAAGATCTCGTCATTCCACAGGTCTTCGCCCTGTGAGGCTAATGCTTTCGCTGCTGACGTGAGGGCGTTGCGGTAGATCATAAACACGGCAAGGCTTGTCGCATCATCAAACACCAGGGCGTAGTGTGGCTGAGGCTCACTTTCTCCCTTCAGCTGTACAAGGGTCTGAATAAACCTGCTCATAGTGTGCCTCCTTTCTTCTCTTCAGGTTCCGGCTGCTTGTAAGCCAACTCTGCCAGGTTGCACCAGTAGGAGGCAAACTTGCGCTTGTCTTTCTTGGTGCCAGACTTGGCAAGCTCGTTGAACGTGCGACGGAAATCCTCGCGCGTTTCCCTGAGAAGGCCGACAATAAACTGGCGGTCTTCTTCGTTAGCCTTTACCTTCTTCATGATGCCACCTCCTTTCTGCTTTTTGTGAAGTCGATTCGGGCGCGACGGATCGCGTCCTCCACGGGCATGCACTTCGGATAAGTGGCAATAAGCCGCCAAAGGGCCTCGGGGGTCTTCATGTAGTTGGTTACTCCGGCTTCTGGCATGAAGTCGTTCTTGTTGCTCTTTTCACTCATCTCTTCCTGAGAGAATAGTGACCGTTGAGCGGTACGGGGAACACTAATTGTTGCCATCTGGTCTAAGCAATTGAAAAATCATCCAACGATCAGTGCTGCTTAGGTCCATACTGGCTGAAACCCACGGGCTGTTGGCCATTACCCGTACACTCTACGAAGGATGACTATTCAAATTAAAATTGAATACTAATCAAACGAATTGAGACAATGATCTTAAACGAAAAATGCCACGCATCCCGCGCAGCAGACCTCGAAACCAATTGTCTGCCAGTATGAAATTATTTAAGCGTTGCAAAGATACGACAAATTTCTGAATTATGCAAGTTTTTAGCAGAAAAGTTTCATAAAATTTTGTTGTTTCATATAAAATGCCTATATTTGCAGTCGTAACTGCATAACATTCATTAAAATGACAGCAAGCACAATAGGTGGTATTATTGGTGTGGCCGTGTTTATATTAGGCTGCATTATATTTGGAATGTGGAAATCTGGGAAACAGATGTATCGTTTACAAAAAATGGCTGAACTGTTTGGCGAGGATTTTAAGCGATACATTTATAAATCTGAAGGATGGCAATTAAGTGATACACCAAGAAAAGGATGGTACAAGTTATTTGATAAAAACGGATACCCGTATTATATTCAGTTTAATGGAGCCATTCCGTTTCAGAAGGCTGTTGAATTTCTTATGAAAGGCTATATTTCAAAAATTGATAGAGAATATAAATGATATGTTCATTCAAAGGATGCATATATGACAAACGCAACTCAAACTTACATTCATTACGGATGAAGAATGACATTCGTCAGTGCTATGGTAATTTTGGACGTGGAGGGCGCAAGTGTGCGCCCTCATTTACTTTCCACAAACTCCGCTCATCATAGCTGATATTACCTGGATCCTGAATAGCGTAGACGGATGGTTATCATATTTGCCTGCAGGAGTGTCACCGTATAGATCTTTCAGCTTTCTGAGCATAGACAATACATTTTCACCGCCATATCCCATCCTCTCCATAAATCGGTAGGCTATGATGTCAGCCTCAGACTCTTCACCCCTGCTATAACGGTATTTGAATTTCAAGGTTGCATGATCGGCATCTGCGTATGCTGCACCAAGCAGGATGTCAGAATTCGCTATAAAGTCATTCAAATGTGAAACATCTACCCCGTTTGAACCTCCGTACATAGACGCACCTGCCACCATGCCTACCGTCAGGGCTGTTCCAAGGCTGGCCCAAGCCCTGTTTGTCTTCTGTTTCTTGGCAACTTTCCATACGCTTGTTATCACATGGGCACATGCGTAATGTGCCATCTCATGCGCACAGACAGCAAGCAGTTCTTTATATGTCAGATAAATAAAACACCCTTTGTTTATCCTCATCTGTCCGGTGTAGTCCATACTGGCGTTGATAGTCTCATCCATAATTACCTTGACTGGTTTCTTGTATGTGAGTTCACCAATGCCGAGATCATATACCAGACGTTCAACGATGTCATTGTATTCGGTTGTTATATATTCATAGGTCTGTGTTTGGTTGTCATACACCACCAAAGCGTTATAAGCCGCGTTAAGCGTCTTGTCATTCTTCTTGACTGCGTTGTTGTATTTTGCTACGTTTTTATCATTGGCAATGATGGTGTTCCAAAAATCCGTAGGAATCCTTAATGATGATGCTTTCCTTAGATATGGAGCGTCGAATTTGTTTATAACTTTCTTTACGTCAGACGGCTGAGCCATACAGGCAAATGACAATGTGCATACAGCAAATAATAGTAGTAATTTCTTCATAAGAATGTTATTTTGCAGTTACGCCTGCAAAGTTAGCTAATTCTTTTCAAACTTGCAAGGATTATCGTGTTTTTCTTGCGCGTGCGTATATATAATAATGTCAAGGCTCACCGATTATGTCGACGATCTCTTTGACCTGGGCAGGCGTAAATGAGCGGGTATGGCCGTCGTAGCCGAGCGTCCTGAGACGTTCCGCAAGGCCCGGCGAAAGCGCAATCCACGACTTCAGCTTCCTCCAGGCAGACTCCGGTGCTATGCCGGGGCAATAGAGCTGTGCCAGCTCCATGCGCCCGTACTCACGTATCCTAAACTCTTCCATAGATGTTGAGGCTGCAAAGGTACGAAGATTTTTCCGTAAAGAGCGGATAATAACCGTACACAACTGCACAAAACATGCAGCCGTCAGGAAAGTGTGCGTACCTTTGTAGCGGCAACAGTGCCACACGACTTTAATAATGTAATACCAACATGATCAAGTACAAGAAGTATCAGAACACGAACGACGACTCCACGGCCTTCGGCAAGTGGTTCGGCCGTGCCGTCCATGAGCTGATGGAGTTCGACGAGTTCATCCAGCACATGGCCAACCATCACTGTGTGTTCTCAGAGGGTGTCATCCGCGGCGTCCTCATCGAGATGGAGATCTGCCTCCGCGAGCTGCTTCTGGAGGGAAAGGCCGTCCGCATCGACGACCTGGGCATCTTCTCCGTCGGCATCTCGACCACGGGAAAGAACCAGTCAGAAGATTTCAACGCCTCATGCGTCAAGTCGGTAGGCGTAAACCTCTACCTGGGCAAGCGCTTCCGCGCAAAGGATCTGCTGAAGGACGCCCGCTTCAAGGAGGCCGACATGTACATCGGCAACGGCAACTACTACGAGCCTGATCCCGACGCGGAGCAGGCCGGAAATGGAGGCGGTCACTAAGCGTAATTCTTGATTTTTTCATTCCGGGTGGCTCCTGTCGTGAGGCAGGGGCCGCTTTTATGTTTATTTAAGATTTCCGTGTCTCTTTTTGTCGTATCTTTGCCGCCAATATGATGTGTAAGACATATAATTTAAGCTCCGTGGCAGACCTTGTGCCCATCAACCCGACGGGCAACGGCGGCAATCTCATGGTGGACTTTGCGCCTACGATGGTGCAGCCGCTGATGCAGGTGGGCGAGAACATCGACTTTACCGGCAAGCCCATCTGGAAGGACAACCAGGGCAACCGGCACGCGCCGATGTATGAGAAGGCCTATATCAGCACGCCTACGTGGATGGTCAGGCTGTCAGAGGGCATCAACGATGTCACAGGCGGCAACGAGGGCAGGAAGGGCGCCATTGAGAAATATGCTCCGTTCTGGGGCGACTACATCAACAACCCCGCTGTGTGGAACCACCTGCTGCAGGGCTACTTCGGCGGTATGTACAACACTATCGCCAAGACCTTCGACGTGGGAGTGACGGCAGCATCGGGCGAGCTTCCGAAGATCTACCAGACGCCCGTGGTGAACCGTTTCCTGAACCGTCCAGTGGAGCGTGACAATGCCGGAGCGCTGGGCGAGGAATACTACGGCCTGACCGAGAGCCGCGACGCGCTGCAGTATGAGCTTCGCACCTGGCAGAAGAAGGCCGCAGACGGTGAGGACGGCGCCCAGGAGCATGTGGACGAGATTCTTTCCAGCGACGAGTGGAGGAGGGCAGAGGTGGTCAGCCACTATGAGAGGATCATCAAGGACCTGAAAGCCGGAGAGCGCGCCGCCACCAGCAGCGCCGACAAGGTAGACTTCAAGCTGAGCATCGGCATGTATAAGCAGCAGATGATGGAGGAGCTGGACGCCATCGACGAGGGAAAGGATCCGCTGACGGTTGCTGTTGAGGCCTTCGGCAATGCCAGGACGTTTGCCGAGAAGAACAGGCTCCGCATGCGTATCGAACGCCTGACGATGAGAAAGAACGGCGACAACTCCAGGACCAAAGGCAGGAATGCCGATGTGGAGAAGGCACGCAGCTATATCACAGACGAGGAGCGCGAGAGCCGCGACACCAATGACACGTATCTCTCCACAACCAGCGCCGAGGACGTGCGCGACGATGCCCGCATCAAGGCCGCCAAGGCCAGGCTGAAGCCGATAGCCGACGAGTATAAGAAGATTTCCTCCGAGAGACCTGACCGTGCTGCCGACTACCAGCGCAGGCACGCGAAGGAACTGGAGGCTTACCGTGTCATCGATCAGCAGAGCCGCCTGATGCAGCGCAACAAGAAACTCCTTGGCAAGGGCAGCGACTCCGCCATCATGCGCCTGATCGCCAATAGCAGAAAAGTCGCGCTGGAAGTGGCAGAAGATATCAAGTAATCTTCTATGGAGCAGACCGTGAACGCTGCCGAGGCAGCCACGAGGATATACCTCGAGATCGTTAGGGAGAATATCCGTCGCAACCGCGAGATCTTCGAGGGCTTCAACCCCGTGACGGGACGCGGTGCGCCTGGGCCGAGGGTAAAGGTTACGATCCCTGACTCGCCCATCAAGGTGCAGTATATGCCTGAGCGCTGTGTCAAACACAATATCCTGATCAAGAGACTTATCAAACGCGGCAGCATCCGTAAGTATATCACCGACGAGATGGGCTGGGAGTACACCGACGAACGGCTGCAGGACGTGGTGTACGCGATGATGCTGGCACGGAGCGAGGAGGATCCGGCCTTCTACTTTGCCATGATCTACAAGATCGTCGACAAGGAGGAGGGCACGGTGATTCCCTATATCCTGAACTACGGCCAGCGGATGCTGCTGGAGAAACAGGAGGAGATGAGGCGGAACGGAAAGCCTATCCGTATCGTCATGCCCAAGGCCAGGCAGTTCGGAGGATCCACCGAGACGCAGCTCTACGGCAAGTGGATGCAGGACTGCCGTCACCGTCGCTGGAACATGGCCATTATGGCCCACCAGACGGCAGCGTCCATCCGAATACGGGCGATGTACGACCTCGCGCTGGAGAACCAGCCTGGCTGGAGCGTGGGCTGCAAGGGCAAGCGCCTGAAGAGTGCGCCCTTCAAGGGCAGCACCGCCGACTTCGTGGTGAAGACGCACACTGGCGAGGTGGTCAGGGAGAGCGTGACCACGGTGGCCAGCTATGAGAACTACGACGCCAGCCGTTCGGCCAACCTGAAGATGGCGCACCTCTCGGAGGTGGCCTACTGGAAAGAAACGGAGCAGAAGAAGCCGGAGGGCGTGCTGTCGAGCCTCAACGGTACCATCGGCAACCGTCCGGACACGATGATCGTGATGGAGTCGTCAGGCCGCGTCGTGGGCGACTTCTTCTATAACATGTACCAGGAGGCGAAGGATCCCGACATTCCCAGCGCGTGGGAGGCGATGTATGTGCCATTCTTCAAGATCGAGTTGTACCGCCAGGAGTTCAACCAGAACTACCAGGGCATCTTCAGGAACAAGACGCCGTGGCGCGAGGTCGAGGAGGATCCTTCGTATGTCGGGAAGGCCATGGAGTTTGCCAGGTGGCTCTATGAGAACAAGGACAATCCGAACTGGGTAGAGGGCTACCGCCAGAGCGGCAAGTATTTCTGGCAGCTGTGGCAGAAGGGCGCCTCGCTGGAGGCCATCAGCTGGTGCCGCGACAAGATCAACGAGTTCCGTTCATACTCCTACTTCGCCACCGAGTTCCCCAGCGACGACGTGGAGTGCTTCATGGCAGCGGGTAACCTGATCTTCAACAAATACTCCGTCGACGCCATGCAGCAGAAGATGAAGAAGACGCCGATCTTCGTAGGGAACATCGTAGGCGACGAGGACAAGGGCACAAGGGCCATCAGGACGGCACACCTGGTTGACCGCCTCGACGACGGACAGGTGCTGAGGATATGGCAGATGCCCGACTGTCTGAAGGTGGACAACCGCTACGTGGTGAGCGTGGATATCGGCGGACGCTCAAAGACGTCGGACTTCACGGTAATGACGGTGATAGACCGCTTCGGCATGATGCGCGACATGGGAGGCAGGCCGAGGGTGGTGGCACGGTGGCGCGGACACATACGCCACGACCTGCTGGCATGGAAGGCCGCACAGCTGGCACACTTCTACCAGGCCGCGATGCTGGTGATAGAGAAGAACACCGCCGACACCCGAAAGGCCAGGCTGGAAGAAGAGGGCGACCACTCGGGCACCATCATCGACGAGATCGCCAACTACTACCCGAACATGTATATCGGCAGGACGGAGGTGGACAAGGTGACGCAGAAGGTGACCAACGTCTTCGGATTCCACACGAACAGCGTGTCAAAGGAGCAGGTCATCGATAATTATATCTCATACATCGAGGATGAGCTTTATGAGGAGCCGGACGAGCAGGCCTACAGGGAGCTGCTGATCTATGAGCGCAAGGAGGACGGCACGATGGGTAACGTGGACGGGAAGAACAACCACGACGATATCGTGATGTCTACGGGCATAGGACTCTGGGTAAGCCAGCGGATGGCATTGCCGACGTGGAAGGTGGAGGAAACGGGAAGTGCAGGGATGGCCAGATCAGGGACGGCAGCGGACATTTAGCATTAAGCTTTAAGCTTTATGATTTCATTTGGAGTTATTTCTCATCATCCCACTTGGAACACAGGCCAAGCAGGGCCTCGAAGTCTGAGGACTCGATGGTGGCGTCAATCTCTACAGGCTTTGGTACTATCATCTTTGTCAGCTCGTTGCGGACGGTGATGAAGAACTTGCGGTCTTCTGCATTGCTTGGAGAGTTGTTGGCATAGTACATGAAGGCATCGCGGTATTGATCCTGGGATTCGCCGAGCAGGCCCTTGATGAACTCCTTTTCATCCTTGCCTACCTTGTTCTGAGATCCTGGCGGTCTGCCTGCCTTCTTTACCATATTGCTAACCTAAGAAAGTCGGGTGAATGTTCATGGGGCCGAGGCGTGAGTTGATCAGCGCGTTGATATCGTTATAGGCCTTGTCTGCCTCCTGCTGGCACATGGCCGTGTAAGGATCGTTGGTCATGGCGATGAGCAGGATATTATACTCGACGGACTTCACGATGTAGGTATGTACCGCGTCACGCAGGGGCTCGATGCAGTGTGGCGGCCAGTTGTGGGGAAATGCCAGAAAGATGTTCTTCTCCTCCCAGTCGCCCGCGTGGTTGGTGGATATATGGCGCACAAAGGGCGACGGGAGAAGAAGGTACGCCTGCATACGGCTCACACACTGGTTAAGGGCACGGTCTGTCTGGCGTCTGACGGTGTAGGCGTCGGACTCATTGCCGGAGAGGATGGGCTTCTCGAGGTTGCGCTGTTTCTCCAGCCGCGTGATGTCGGCCTCAATGTCGTGGGTGATCTCCTCCTTCAGGATGATGATCTCCACCACCTGTCTGTCCTGGCGGGGGCATGCAATGACCTCCTTCGGGAAACGTCGGCCTGTGTGAAGATGATGCGGGTACATAACCAATCAAATACTTAAAAACTACTTTATATTTACTTGATAACTACTTCACAACCCTTACTGCAAACTTGGCAAATACCTGGTCATTATGACGGGAGAAGAGCGTGACCACGGAAAATCCTGCGGACATTCCTCTCAGGTGCCAGCATCCGTCGCTGCCGATGCATGGCTGGCAGCAGGGATTGTCTGCACGTACCATGATGTCATCAATGACAGACACGCCATTATCCTCGCCGTAGATGGTGTATGAAATCTCGCTGTCGTCTCCGATGCCAATGATCCATGGATTGGAGAACAGCTGCACGTCCTGTACGTGTCCCGTATTATCTGGCGTTATGATGCCTGGAACGTCGCCACGAGCGGGGATGATCGGGTATTTGATCTCGATGGCCGTGGGGAACCTGTAGACGGGAGCCGACGGGGCCGTCTTGTTGAAGCATGCCATGATGCCGGCACGGTCCTCCTCGGCAGCGCCTCCGTAGATGGCTGCAAACTCCTTGCTGACGGAGTGCCACCAGAGGTAGATCATCCGGTCTTCGACGAACTTCTGCGAGAGGCGCGCCAGCGTCTTGACGTAGCCGTCGTTGAAGCGGTCTGACACGCTAAGAAGGATCTCCGTGACACCGTTGGCCTCAGCTCCGCTGATGGTGGCATCCTCGGCGACGTTGCCGCCTCCGGTGAGGTAGTCTGCAAAGAACGTCTTCAGCACCTCTATCTGGGAGAACATGTAGCGCGAGAGCATCGCCTCATGGTATGCCTCGTTGCCTGCCTGCTCATGAAAGGCGGCTGTGATGAGCTTGGCGTCCACGGCCTTCTCGACGACACCCATCTGATAGGTCTCGTTCTTGGCCGAGTTCATCGCCAGCTCATGCAGGATCTGAATCTTGATTGTTTTGCTCATTGTCTGTCTGATTTTGGTTCTGTGTCACGGTACCGGTAACGTCTGTATAATCCACCGACGATGACGACGGGGCGGTCTTTGCCAGGCAGAGCCGTATGTGGTCGATGGCATCCTGGGCGTCGACAACGAAGTTCTTTGAATACTCCGGCTTGCTCTTGCGCCACCAGTCATAGAGCATCTGATTGACGAGGTAGTCCTCACAGAGAGACGACATGGGCGTAGCCAGCCCGTTGTTATACCTGTCATTGACGATCATGGTGACGGTAAACACATCCTGGGATGAAGAGAGCGTGTCTTCGATTGATCCGTCTGCCACGTCGACAAATTCTGACATTAGTGCCTCGAACTTCCCGAGGGCCGCCTTGAGATAGCGTAGCATCTGCCGTTCCTGGTGATCTTCGCCTCCCTGCTGTGCTGCAGCTGCTGCGGCCAGCTTTACGGGATCCTCCACCTTCTCTATGCGTGCAGTGTCGAACGAGTCGGCCTTGACTGCCTCGAAGATCAGCGCCTTGTTGAGGTTTAGCGTGATAGTCTTTGACATATTTATATATATTATGTGATTACTGTCGATGTGGATGACACAATATCGGCGGATCCGGTCGGAGCCTCCTTCTCGTTGACGAGACGGATGACGGCAGAGAGCTGTCGCTTCATGTCGCCGAGGTACTTGTCAGCGATACGCGGGGCGCTGATGGTAAACCATGAGTACAGGGCATAGGACACGCAGTATTCGTCGCACGACTTGCCGATAGATGGCTCCAGGGCGCTTTTGTGGTTCGACGGCAGCGTGACGGTGAACGACGTGTCCGTCTCAGCCGTGATAAAAGCCTCCAGCTCTGTCACCAAGTCGATGACCGCCTGACGGAAATAGTCCTCGATGATCCCCTTCTCGTTAGTGCCGAGGGTGATGTCCGCAAAGAGGCGGTTGCCATTTTCGTCTGTACTGCGCTTGGCGATGATGGAAAGGGAGCGTGACACCTTGCCGTATAATGCCGTATAGTCGAATGTCTTTGTCATAAGCGCTTACTGTTGTAGTGTGAACGGCTGGCCTGCGCCCTGGCGGGTGTAGAGCTGGCCGGGACCTCCGAGGAGCTGGGTGGCCGTCTGTGCCTGCTGCTGGTCTGCACCCGGCACCTGTACGGGAGCGCCCGGCATCTGTCCCGACATGACCTGCTGCTGGTAGTTGTCGATGTCCTGCAGGATCTTGTCTGCAAACGGGGCGTCAAGGTTCTTCAGGTAGGTGCGCACGTCGATGGCCTTGCCCTCCCAGAGCATGTTAAGCACGTCGTTGCCCATCTGGTAGAACGCAGCCGAGGCCGCTGAGTTCTTGATGGAGATGTTCGCCTTTACGTTGCGGCAGGCATTGGCACGGTAGAAGACCTGCTTGTCGGACTTCTTCGGCGTGATGTCGCGCCCCTCCTCATAGAACTGCTGAAGCGTGATCAGCGTCTTCGTGGCTACGCGCTCCTCGAAGCCGTTGAACTTCTTGATCAGCGGGTAGATGGTCGTGGTGGCGTTCTGCGCCTCCATGGCGTAGCGCGAGGCAGCCGTGCCGCTGGCAGGAGTCTTGCCCTGGAGCGCACCGGACACGCCGGACACCTCATGGATCATATTGAGCTGTATCTGCAGCATCTCGTTGGCGCCGGTGTTGAAGGCCGAGTGTGTGTAGAACTCAGGCTTTGCGCCTGTAGGCCGCTTGGTGTCGTCATAGACATACACGGCATCAAACTTCGACTTCTGCCTGGCATAATCCTCTACGCTCATGCCGTCCGGCTTCAGCGAGAGCGGCAGGAACGTCATGCCCTTGGCGGCAGTACGGATGGCGTAGTCGTTGATCATCACCATGCGGTTGATGTACTTCTGCTGGTCGATGAAGCCGCCCATGAAGGAATGCACCTCGCCGTTGACATACGGGAAGAGCGACATGGTGAAGGGATGGCTCTTGTAGTCGTAGGGCGTCTCACCCTCGCAGAGGATGCGCCCGTCAGGAGCCATGAAGTAATACTGCCAATATTTGTCGACGATCTCCCTGGCCGTAATGAGCGCCCATTTCTCCCTGGACACACCCTGCTCCTCATACATCGCCTTGCGCTGGCGGTTGATGTCGATGACATACTGCAGGTCTTCCTTCTCGCAGCGGAAATACTTGTCCACCTGGTCCGTGGCCAGCGGATCGAAGCACTGGTATCGCGGCTTCACCTCCTCGCGCCACACCTCGATGACACGGCACAGGCCGAGGTCAGACGGCTGGTAGAAGCTCAGGCTTTCGTAGCTGTGCCTCTCGTTGAGCTGCTGGGAGGTCTGCCGGTTCAGGTTTCCGACCTCGCCGATGTGGAAGATCTCGTCAAGCTCGTCGATAGTCAGGCCGTACTCCGGCTTGGCAAAGTGAAAGTAGATGTTTTCCGGCGTCATGTCATGCAGGCAGCCGATCATGTGGATATCCTGGTGCGTGGGATCGCTGCCGCCCTCCCAGAACATGATGTCGGGATTCATGACGTCGTTGTAGGAGTCAAAGAGTTCCTGGCGCTCCTCGAAGGTGTTGCGCATGAAGGCAGCCGACGATATGAGGTATTCGGCAAACGTGGAGTCAAGCTTCTCTGACATGTACTGGCTCTGCCAGTTGGTCTGTATGGCCGCTGAGAGGTTATCAGAAAGCTCCTTAGCCGACTGGTTGCGTGCATAGCAGACAGGCTCCGTCTCCTGCTTGGCATGGATGCCGAAGACGGAAAACCACAGCGAGATCATGACGTTGTTCTTCAGCGGCGTAAGGCCCTGCATCTGAATCCACTTCTCCTCGGTCATATTGCCTTCGCCGTAGACGTGGATCATCTCTCCCCACTGGTTGCCGAAGAGCATCTGCAGGACGCGGTGGCGCTCCTTGCGGAAATCGTCCTTGTTGTTCCATGAGCGCGCGCACTCCGCCAGCAGCGCCTGGTCGTACTTCCCCTCCTGAAGATTGTTCTTCCGGCGCTCCCTGACGGTATCGCGACGGCTGCCGTTCTGCAGCGGACGGACATCATCGAGGGTGAGCAGCGGCTTCACGGGCTTTACGGGCTTTGTCATATATACCTTATTCTTTTTCGTGCAAAGATAAGCCCTGGAGGCGGTTGTCTTTTCATATAATTTCGCCTGTGGCGCAAATTCGGGATAACGCAGAAATTTTATGAAAGAACAGACTCTTTTATCCCTTAATTTTGAGGCAAAATTTCACAATCATGGCAGAAAAGACCGACAAGATTCCCAGGAAAGCCTACGCGGTGATGCAGGACGCGCTGTTCGAGAAGGACGGCACGGGAGCATACAAGCCGCGTGAGATGGCCAAGGAGGGTATGACCTCCCTGAAGAAGCACGCAAAGAGCCTGGTCGTGGTGTGTACCGACAGCAGCGTGGAGGACGTGACAAGCCTCCTGACGAAGAACGAGATCCCGCACGACAAGGTGGTCAAGCTGGATGAGAGCTTCGACTTCATCGTGACCGGCGACGACAACTGCATCAAGGCATGGTCGTGGACGAGCGCCCTCAGCGACATCGGATGGAAGCTGAAGCACCAGCCCGAGGCGAAGCCCGACACGCAGAAGCAGGCCGACATGTCGCTGGAGCATTTCTTCAAGAAGGCCACGACACAGTGTAATTGCATTGAAGGCTAAACATATAAATTAATAAAAATATGGCAAAGACAGACACAAACGGAGGGCAGGCAGCCCAGGAGCCGCAGCAGAGCGCCAGGGAGCGCTACCGCAGCCGCTACGGTGCAGCCCATCCAGACCTGAACCTCGACGACGAGGAGGCTTTCTACGGCCAGGCCAACCAGAACCTCGACGAGCTGGAGGGCTACCGCGAGAGCAACCGCCAGCTGAGCGAGACATTCGACAAGACACCCCTGCTGGCAGGGCTGCTGCTTGCGGCCAAGGAGGGTGAGAATCCCTTTACGTACCTGGCAGAGCAGATCGGCCCCGACGCGGATATCCGCGAGCTGGCCAGCAATCCCGAGTTCGGTAAAGCCATGGGCGAGGCCCTGGCCAAGTTCCAGGAGCGGCAGGCAGCCAGCGCAAAAGCACAGAAGGAAGCCGGAGAAAACTTCCAGAAGAGCATGGAGGCCCTGAACGAGCTGCAGCAGGAAAGAGGCTTGAGCGACGAGGACCGTATCGCCCTTGTCAAGAGAATGTTTGGCGAGACCGACGAGCAGGGTAACGTGATCGACTACGGCATCTTCGGCAACGCATCCATGGGCATCGTTCCCAAGGAGGTGTGGGAGGCCGTGCTTAAGGCACAGAACTACGACAGCGACATCGCCTCGGCCACAGAGAAGGCCCGTGCCACGGCGCTCAACGAGAAGATCCAGAACAACAAGAGGGACTTCAAGGGTGCAGGCGTCCCCAGCCTCGGCAGCGGCGGCGCAGGCAGACGTCAGGAAGGCAAGAAGAACGACGGCAGCCTGAAGGCGTTCCAGGAGAGCTTAGACCTATGATGAAGGACTGTCCCGTGATGGATCCGTGCCCAAGGCATCCTGACCCCGTTGACCCGGCAAAGAGCGACATGCTTCCCTACGGACGCCATGCAGGACAGAACCTCAGCGGCACTCAGATGAGCGCAACGCAGCTGAAACGCGGAGGACTCGTAAGAGCAAGACATATAAGGAAATGAATAATAAACAACCCATTAAAACAAAAGAGAGAATGAAAAAGATTCAGAATTTCGTGGAGAGACACGGGCTGCTCATCAGCCTGCTCTTCGTAGTGATGGCCGTCCTGACGGGCGGCACCGGCATCTGTCTGGCTGAGGGTGCAGCCGTGGTCGATCCAGACCCCGCCAATCCCGATCCCGTAGATCCTAATGTAAATGACATGGGCGATTCCACCGGCGAGGGCGCAGGACAGAACCTGCCCGGAACCCAGGGCAGCGCCACTCAGATCCGTCGCGGTGACCTCGACACAGAGGAGTATGACCCCGACATCGTGAAGTACAATGCACCAAAGTTCGTGCTGCTGAACTTCGCCCGTACCGTGGCCGTGCAGCGCACCGTGAAGGGCTATGAGATTGACCACTTCCGCATCGGTGAGGCCAGCCTGACACTCCGCACCACCGCACAGATCAATGAGGCCGAGAGCATCAAGCTGAGCGCATCCAACTGCAGCGGCAACCTGAACGACCTTGGCGTCAGCTCAACCGTCATCGTGAAGGGCGTGAAGGGCTACCAGAAGGGCAGCACCACCAAGACCAGCGGCGACCTTGTGCTGTATGTCAGCGCAGCCGACGAGGACGAGGTGACGCTCCGTCCGCTGAACGGCAAGGCAAAGGTGGAGGGAACCATGAGCGACTACATGCGCGACTACCTCGTGCCTGCCATCCCCGCAAACACCGAGCTGTATGTCTCCAGCTATGCAGGCTCCGAGTCGCAGAAGATCGTATCTCCCGACAACAGCCAGCCCCGCTCGACCCGTGTATATCTGCAGAAGCGTCTCTTCAATATCCTTATCACCGACCATGAGCGTGAGATCCTGAAGAAGACCCCGTGGGGCTTCGACGAGATGCGCGACCAGGCACTGGCCAACTTCTCCAAGAAGTTCGAGCGCGACCTGTGGGACGGCGTTCAGACCCGCTACCTCATGCGCACGAAGGACGGCAACGAGGAATATGTATATACCTCCGAGGGTATCCTCCGCCAGTTGACGAACACGCTGGGCATCGAAGGCAAGTTCAAGTACGCACACATCACCGCCATCGGCAAGATCATGTTCACCAAGTATGCCGAGACCACCGAGGCCTACCTGCTCTGCGGTAAGAACAAGGTGGCCGAGATCGCCAACATGGAGGAGATCATCAAGCACATGGACGCCAAGTACGACCACAAGAAGACCGACTACGGCATTGTGGTGCGCGACCTCGTCTCCAACTTCGGTACGCTGCATATCACATACGCCCCGATGATGGACGAGATCGGCTATGAGGACTTCTGCGTCGCAGTGCCCCTCCAGATCGCCCGCTACTATCATAAGGTGAAGAAGGAGTCGAACATCGACCTGAACAAGGCAGGCAACGATGCACGCGAGGCCATGCGCTATACCTATATCGAGATCGGCGCCCTGGCACTCCGCGGACAGAACTCGCTGCTCGTCGGTCCCTCTGACCAGATCATCGACAAGAATATCAGCGACGACACAGAGCCTATCGAGGTGGTGGACGCCATCCCCAGCAACCCGACGGACGGCATGATCATCTCCTTCGACGGCCTGCTCTCCGAGGACGGCGAGGTGACGAAGGTGAGCGCACTGCCCGCCGATCCCGCAGAGGGCGACATCATCGCTCCTACACAGGATATCGTCGTAGGTACCGATCCCGACACCGTGACCTACGAGGAAGGCAAGTACTACATCTATGAGAGCAATGCCTGGACCGAGTACGACGGCATAGTCCTCGACGGCGACAAGGTATGGCAGTGGGACGAGGATTCCAGCCAGTGGGTGGAGTACACCGGAAACGTCTGATCAGAGACCTCCTTTCATTCGGGGGTGGCTGCGTACCGGCTCCCGGCTATGCGGCCACCCCATATTTTCAAAAAGCTAAAGTAATACATTATGCTGAAGATTTATCAACTCAGACTGAAGCAGAACACCTTCGAGGTTACGCTGAAATACAAGGGCGTAGGCGTGAGGGTGGCCTTCGTGGACGGCAACACCTACAACGGCGTACCTGCAAAGTGCTACACCAACGACCCGTTCAAACAGCGAGCCATCGAGAACAGCCAGATGTTCAAGGACAAGGAGATCGTGCTGGAGCGCACGGTTGAGGAGGAGGGTGACCGCAAGGCCCATGCCGCCAAGTCCGTCAAGGTCTCCAGAAAGGCCGTAACGGGCACAGGCAGCAGCCGCCAGGCCGCAAATCCAAAGCCAGCTCCCACGCCAGATCCGGAACCTGCACCGACACCTGATCCTGAGAAAACTCCGGAGGCCGTCACAGATGGTGACGGTACGCAGGCCATGACCTTCGACAACCTGGGCGAGGCCATCCAGTACATCGCCAGGGAGTGGCAGATCCCCGTGCAGAAAGAGTCCGAAGCCCGCAGGGTGCTGAAGGAACACGGCATCAACCCCACCATCAAGAAAGGATAAGGGATGACGGTATCGGAGATAGTGAAACGGGTGAGGGCCGCCATCGACGAGCTGATGCAGAACGACTCGGACTTCCTCCGCGTGAGTGAGGACGAGAAGAACCTGACGTCGGTCATCATCGACAAGATCGGCTACGCGCTGCAGTACGTCCTTGAGAACGCGCCGATTGACAAGCTCGACGACGACATGCTCGAGACGCTGACTGGCACGGCACTGACCAACAGCTTCTCCATCAACGGCACGAGCCTTGTCGCTACCCTGATACTCCCCGCAGACCTTCTCCGCATCGTTGAGGCCCGGCTCTCGTCGTGGTCTCATTTTCCCGTGCCGGAGCCTGACACGTCCCAGGTTTACCTCATGCAGCAGGACCAATACGCCAAAGGCTCATGGGACAGGCCTGTGAATATCCTGACCTACAACGCCAGCGGCAAGAAGATACTGGAGATGTACTGCGCTAAGGAAAACAGTGACACGCTAAGGTTTGTCTTCATCCGCAAGCCCAGTCTTACCAATGTTGACGCAGACCATCCCACGACGGACGTCAGTGTGCCGTCACAGCTGGAGGCCTCGCTGATCTACCAGATAGCAGGTCTTGTCATGACGGCCTTCAAGGACGAACTGGCCGGATCCTTCTTTGCAATTGCAGCAAAATATATGGATCCGGATAGAGTGAACAATGTATAATCTGCTAACAAACATAGATGGTTACACCTGCATTCATATTTGACACTGAGGCCAACGGCTATATCAGCGACCCGTTCACCGTGTTTGAGCAGGCAAAGGTACACATAGAGCTTGCCAGCCGGGCGCCGGTGGTGACACTGAAGGAGGAACCGGACGGCAGCTACTCCAACTACGGGCAAAGCCCGAAGGAGAGTGACCGCTACGAAATCAACCTCACTTCGAAGGACGAGATAAAGGTCCGTATGGCCGCTCCAGTCGAGGTGACAAAATGCTACATCATCAACTGACTCTGTATGAAAATATTCGAATACGACCAGCATATCGGTAAATTCCGCGTCCTGGTGAATACGCATGACATTGCCGACAAGGCGGTCAACGGCAAGAAGCTGGCTGACCACATCATTGATTGGTTCCATATCAAACTGAAAGCCATCCGAAACGAGAATATCGCCGACAAGGCTATTGACACCCGAACTATGGCCGACAAGGCCGTTACGCCAAAGAAATTGTCTGACGATGTGGTTCCAGAGGTGATCCGGCCGCTTTTGGACGAACTTGACAAAAAACAGAAAGGCATCACTGACGATCTTCAGAATCAGATAGACTCTCTGTCTGTACACGGAATGGCAGTTAGTACAGAGTTTGGAGACGACAACCTTATCGGTATCTCCCAGAAAGCCCTTACTGAGGCGTTCAACAAGGTCTGGGGCAAGCTGGAGGAGATTACGGGTGAGAGCCTGAAGGGATTCAACCTCATTGTCACTCCAGAATACTACATCGGTGAGGATGGATGCACCATGCATATCTCTGCTTCGAGTGCTGATACTGCTGGAAGGTTTGAGTACATCAAATTCTACATCAACAACATCCTTATTACTGAGGCTGAGGATGTGGAGAACCTGGAATACACTACTACGGTGAATGAGACCTGTGAGGTTAAATGTGTGGCAAAGATTCTTGGTATTGAATACACCGAGACCAAGATGCTGACTCACTACAACTCAATATTCCTTGGTGCTTCTACAAGCTATACCAACATCATGAATGTGGCTCATGTGATTTCCATCAACAATGGCATGAAGGGCAACTACAGTGTGCCTTGCAATGATGGAGACCATATCTATGTGGTCATTGGCAAGAGCCTGAGGGATGGCTTTGCAAGGGCAGACATGAATGGTGTGGAGATTCAGTTCAATGAGACTGAGGTGACTGTCGGTGGCAAAGAGTATGTGGTATTTACATCAAAGGGCACCATTGAGCGTGGAACCTATAATATTGACATAAACAGCTGATATAGATATGGAAAGTGTAAATGTATATGCAAGGGGTCATCAGAAGCCTGTAGCAAGCTATAACAATATCCTCATCCCACAGAACCTTGTGGGGAAGAGGAACATACTTGTGCAGGGAATGATGGCCACTGAGAATGCAAGGTATATCATCAAGTTTGACTTTGACCTTGATGGAAAGACCATCACTGTGCCTGCAAACAGCATCCTCTCTTTTGAAGGTGGAAGCTTCTGTAATGGTACTGTGAATATCAATGGAGCCAATGTACTGCCAAACTACGATGCTCTTGCTGACAGTCAGAACCTCACCATCAATGGCTATCCAAAGGCTGGTGTCATGAGGTGGGACTATGAGAACAAGAAACCTGTGTGGAGTACTGGTGAGAAATGGGTGAACGCACTGGGTGGTGATAATATTTAATAATGTGTGGATATGTCTAATAATATAACTCCAATTTTCGGAAGACTGAAGAATGTCACTAAGGAAGATCCTTATGTGGCAGGCGCTGATGACATCATTGATATGCAGCATGCCAAGAGTCAGGAAGAGCTTAATGCTGAGAATGACGGTAAGTTCAGCAATATTGACGAGACACTTGCTGAACATGACATCTCTATTAAAGACAGATATACAAAGGAGCAGGTAAACAATATTGTCAGTCGTACTCCTGAGACTGATGTTATTGTAGTTGCTGTTCCAGAGGGTGCCGCCATTGCCACGTACCTTGAAGAAAATATTCCAAACATTATAGACCCGGATACTGGAAAAAGTTCAAGAGCTAATAAACTATATCGTGTTCCAGGTCCTGGAAATACTACTTATAGCGAATGGGCTTATGACGGTGAAAATTGGGTAATGCTTGATAATAAAAATTATGGTGTTGATGATACTCCAAAAGATGGTAGCCTTAACCTTATCACAAGCGATGCAGTTGCACAGTCAAGGAAAGTCCTTCATCCAAAGAACAGCACTGTTGACCTATCCTTTCAAGATGAGGATGGTAACGCAATAATGGACTTGAATGATGGTCATATTAAGACAAAGAAATTCGATAGTTGTGAAGTCACAAATAAGGTTCATAATCCAGATACTTATGTCAGGGATGGGAGTTCAAAATTCTCCATTGCTGATGAAGGAGGAAATGATGCGATTATTATAGATCATGGTCACGTTGAAACTAAGAATTTCAATAGTGCCAATACTCCAAAGACGGGCGAAGGTGCAGATAATGAATCTTTGTCTATCTCCGATGAATCTGGTAATAATGTTGTTGAATTTAAGGGAGGACATGTGAACACTAAACATTTTGATAGTAATAAAAGTATTTCTTATGGTGAAGGAGAAGGCGATACACCTCTTTCTGTTTGTGACCAAAAAGGGAATAACATTGTAGAGTTTTCAAAAGGTCATATAAAGACAAAAGAATTTGATAGTAAGGACATGCTTGCAGTCAAGGGTCTTGTGAGTGATATTGACAGAATTCAGAACTGGATTATTACAGGAGGTATATATACACATGGAGAGTACGATTATACAATGTTTAATGGAGGTTTTGAAGTAACAAAAAATGTATCTTCTGCTCCAGGTCATAATCGTGCTATTGATCTTAGCAATGATATTCTTCCGGGCAAAGTTATTTTTGAATATTCCTATAATGGCACAAATAATATTCCTGTATATGATTCAAAAAATGCAGGGTTAATATATTGGGGTACTGATGTAACTGATGCCAATATTATAGGTACTATCAAACCTGGCACAGGAACACTTGAGGTAGAGATTGTTCATAACGACAGGAAATATGTAGGTATTTACTGTAATGACTTGCAGATAGGTACTACACTTAGAATCACTAATACACACGCTCAAGTAAAAGCAAGTTCTTCTCAGAACGATCCTATTTATACTCCTGTATATTCTTCTAAAATCAATGAAATAAGTGATGCCTATTATAATCTTGGTGAAGCTGGGCGTATAGGCTATGTTTTTATTACCGATTTGCACTTCAATAGTAATATTAACAACAACAAAGCACTTCTCAGACAGCTTCAAGCTGTAGTTGATATTGCAAATAATTGTCAGATTGATTTTGTATGCGTCGGAGGTGATGTTGTTGATGGCACAACTGCAAGTGCATCAAAGGAATTAGTCATAAGTTATGTCAGACAAATGATGAATATTCTGTCAGGATGCAAATGTCCTGTTGTAATCCTTGCTGGTAACCATGATGATAACTGTTATCATAGCAGCGGTTATGGGAATACGGATAAGGGATTCTATGCAAGAAACATGCTTGTTGACAATGCCATTATTCCACAGATGATAATAGGTGGAAGTGAGGCTGATGACTGTTATTATTACTTTGACATCGAGAAGAAGAATCTCAGGGTTATATGTCTTGACTATATCGACTATAATAAAAATGCTGATAAGTCTGGAAGAAGTTGGTGGGGATTTTCAAAGGAACAAGTTACATGGTTTTGCAATACCGCTCTTAATACAAATAAAGACATTATTGTTCTTTCGCATGGTCAGATTGTGGATATAAGGTATGGATTCTATAATCTTGAAGATGAAGGTGACAAAGATTGGAGTGGTAGTGTTTCTAATAAAATTAACAATAGTGTTCCAGCACCTTCTGGTTATGTCCACGCATATTATTCTGGCTATACAACAGATATTAAGAATGTAATATCAGCCTTTAATGCCAAGTCAAGCATCACATTGTATGGAAACACTTATGACTTCTCGACAAGGAACGGAAATATAATCCTTTCACACCACGGTCATTTTCATGGTGATTTTGAATTGAATATTGGGAATATGCCAGTCATACTTACGGGTTGTGCCAAAAATGAGCCTGGCGATACTTACTATGCCGACTATAAGGTTGCTGGCAAGGAAGATACCTATATGTTCCCTGATTTAGCCTCCGCAGAATCTCAACATGCTAATGGTTATGGATATGAATTTGTTGATCCAAACAATAGGGATTTTGGAACTATCAATGAGGCGTTGTTTGACATTGTTTCAGTAAATAGTACTGCTATCAACATTCTTCGTGTTGGTGCAGGAAAAGATAGAGTTATTAACAGATAAAAATAGAAAAGAATAAAATTATGGGAAAAAGATTAATTATTAAAGGTGCTGATTTTTCAAGTGTTGCAGTAAGAACCGAGAAAGTTTATAATGAATTGTTTGCAGACATTGATTGGAGTACTCCTAACACGACTTTTTCAAATCCACAGGCAAAATGTCTTTATGGGCGTTGTGTAGGCGACTTTGATTTTGGTAAGACAAGTGGCAAGAAAATTGTAGGTGTCAAGGTCAAGGTAGGGACTGTAAATAATGGTCTCGCTCAGGTTGGTGTTGTAAGAGGTTTCAGAAACCTTGCACAACCAGGTCAGACAGTTTCAGTTCCTAATCTTAGTAGTATTACAGAGGTTCAGGATGTACATATCACAAATACAGGTGTTCAGACTATTATGCTTGATACACCTATTATACTCGGCGCAAATGATTGGATTGGTATTGGTAACATGACTATCCCTGTTACTGGCAATATAATCCCAGTATTCATAAGTTATGATGGTACATATATATGTTACGTCAACGGTTCACAAGACTCTTCTATTCCAAACACTATTGAGGATAAAAGTGGAGTTTCTGGCTATAATAGCTTTGTAGGTATTGACTATCTGTACGAAGAGTAATTATCTGTGGCAACAAAGAGTATTGCATGGAATACAGGAAGTGGTAACATCACTCTGACTTATCAAGGTCAGGGTGATGGAATTATTACAGTTCAGTCTGATCCAAATAATCTTGGGTCTTCTAGAAGTCAGACTATAACTGTAAAAACTGTTGGGGGTGCTATAACTAGAAATCTTACTGTATCCCAAGCTGCTTGCTCTGTTCCAGTTGGTACTGTGCTTAGTTATTCTTATACTGGAAGTTATCAAGAAGTTACACTCCCTGCTGGTCAATATAAATTACAATGCTGGGGCGCTCAAGGTGGTAGTAATGCTGCTGCATCTTCATATAGTATAACTGCAAAAGCTGGAGGTAAAGGAGGATATTCTGAAAGTGTTATTACACTTAGTCAGCCTACTGTTATGAGAATTTATGTAGGAGGACAGGGATCGTCTTCTGCTGGAGGTTTCAATGGCGGTGGTAGTACTACTGGGTCTTCTACATATTCAACGGGTACAAGTGGTCAGGATGGCTATGAGCTGGGTGTTTCTCGTATGGGAGGAGGTGGCGGTGCTACTGACATAAGGCTTTCAGACGGTGCTCTGCTTTCACGCATGATTGTAGCAGGAGGTGGTTCTGGAGGAGCTATGTGTTATAAAAAGAAGACTACAAGTAGTAGTACTTCAAATACTATGAATTGGAGAACTAGCTCTAATTGGGGTTCTTCTACTACAAGTTCTTCGAATATATATTGGACTTCTAGAACTGGAGGATTTAGTGCTACAAAAAATGCTAATTGGCCTGGACATAATACATACGTTTATATAGATCCATCTTATTTCCCGTGTAAACTTACCTTTAGTTATACTATAACAGGCTCTGTTGGTAGCGACGCTGGCATATATGCTTATGACAATGAGAGTCTTGCACCTTGGTCTCTAAGCAATAGAAAACAAGCCATTTCTGGTTCTTCAGGTTCTGTAAGTGTAAACCTTACAGACTCTTCTAAACCATATTTAGGTTTCTATTGCAATGATCTGACTGTAGGTTCTACTATTACAGTCACAAGTACGAAGATTACTTATACAACTACATCTACGACAACTTCTAATGATAGTCAAGTCGGTTATGTAGGTGGCGGTTCAACAGGTAATGGATATTCTGATACCTATAAGGGTAAGCAAAACGCTGCTGGCTCCGGTGGTAGCTTTGGTCAAGGTGCTAATCAGACTGCTACAAACTATCGTTATTGTTCTGGCGCAGGTGGCGGTGGCTGGTATGGTGGAGGTGGAGGACAAAAAAGTGACTCTGATATAACATATTGTAAATACAGTGGTGGTGGCTCTGGTTGGGTTAATATCGCTGCCAATGCCAGTAACAGACCGTCTGGTTATACAGGATTAGAGCTTGACAGTGGTACTACCTATGCAGGAGATACCTCATTCCCTAATACCGCTGGTACAGGAAATGAAACAGGGCACAGTGGAAATGGATATGCAAAGATAACAAGGTTAGCATAGGCAGGTTTCAAGCCTGCAAACCCAGACTTTCAAAGCATAAAAATATTAACAACAAAAATATATAGATTATGTCATACGCAAGTTGGTTAACCCCGTCAAAACAGTCAGGAAGCGGCAATGATACCGTCAATTTCTCTGCTGGTTCAAGCAACACGGGAAGAAATTCAAGAAGCACCAATGTCACCTTCAAGGCCGTTGGTTGCAGTGATGTAGTGGTAGCAGCCACACAGGCAGGAAAATCTGAGTTCGGCACTTTCAACAGTTCTACGGCTGCTGCTGACAAGGCAGGACAGGTTCTTACGCTGAGTGGAACAAGTAACTCTTCGGCGCTTACCTTTTCTAAGGGCACTGACAATATTGGCCTTACTCTCCCTGAAAGCTACACGGCAGCAGGTCTGACCATTAACAATGGTGCGGCCATTACGGGAGACCCGGGTGCTACACAGGAGTACGCATGGAGCATTCAGCTTACCGTCCCAGCAAACACTGGCACAAGTCCCCTGACCTGTCAGATTGTGGTCACTGATGATGCAGGACACACAAACACCTGTACTATTACCTTGGCTGCTGGTGATGCAACTCTGAGTGTATCACCTCTCAGCGTTGACCTGCCTTGGGACGGTTCTACAAGTGCAAGTGTTACTGTTACGTCTAACACTAACTGGACTGTTGAGTAATTATGAGTGACGTAATCAACGTACCTAAGATGCTGGAGCCGACTGCCAGTGACGGAAAACTGGCAAAGGCTTCGTCCATCTTTGATCAAGGTGAGGGGAAGTTTCAGAGTGAACTGAACGCCCTTATCATCAAGGGTATCATCAAGCTTGTGCAGCTTACTGGCAATATCCTTGCAGAGGAGGAGCCTGACGTGAACACCCAGACTGATGTCATCTACGTCAATGATGATGTGGAGCAGCACACCGTAGGAGTGAACAATGAGGTCTATAGGACTCCAGACGGGGAACTGATGGTCATCGTGGTTCCTCCTCACGGCTATGCTGAGGTCAATTTCCTGAATATCGGAGACACTATATTTGTCAGGGGACTATGAGAAGAAGGGTCATTGCAACAGGTGGTGAGACACCAGTACCGACGGAGCCATATCTTGATGTGGTTCCAAAGATGCTATGGATAACTGACACGGTTGGCAATGATGCCTTAGTGTTAAGCAACGTAGGTTGGATAGTACAGTAGACTGTCTATAATTCTTTTAAATTTATAATGTGAACTGAAATCAAGTCAGGCTGTCTGGGAAGATGGCCTGTTTTTTATGAAGATTTACAGAAAATCACTTGAGGAAGTGCTTCCAGCGCCATCTGCCATACGCGAACCCCATTAACAGACAGTAGAGGTGCAGGCACCAGTTCACATGGGGGATGATGATGCCGGCGATGGCGAAGGGAACGACCTTTGTGGCAAACTCCCAGGTCTTCTCGCGCACGGCATCCATGCCTGCGGGCCTGAAGCTCTGGCAGCAGACGCCCCACTTCACGCCGAATATCGCAAAGATCACGCCGGAGAATCCCATCGTCACGCCGTCAAGCGGCCATACAGGACTGAATACGGGCAGGAACGATGCCGCAAAGGCAATCAGCACCGATGACGCCAGGTACAGGCGGTTGCGCATGATCCACAGCACGAACAGGTTGCCCAGCAGGTGCCACACGTTGGCATGGCTCAGCATGTAAAGCACATGATCCGGAAGGGATACCTTCGGCGTCAGGCCGTTCTCATAGCCGTACTGAGGCCCGAAGAAATACCAGGCCGCCAGTACCGCCGTCACCGCCGTCTTCTCAATCGTCAGCCTACGCAGTCTCATACTCCATTCTCTTTGACACCGCCTTGCGGAGGACGTCGGTCCTGACTCTCCTGACGGCAGCCTTCTCGCGCCATATCTGCCCCATGCGGTCCGTGCTGATATAGAATCTCGGCGCTGGCTCCAGCACGGCATGGCGCACCAGCTCATAGAGCGAGCTGTCCCAGTACTTCTCCTTCTGCTTCAGCATAAGCACCGTGTTCAGCAGGTCGTTATACATCTGCTGCATCAGCCCGCTCATCCTGTCCAGCGCACTCCGGTCACCCCTTGTCATGGGTGCGATCACCTGCAGCGCCCAGCGGGCGTCCACGTAGTATCTCGGTGCCTGGTGCGTGACCGTCGCCTCGTAGGCCTCGGTCTGCGTCCTGAAGCTGTGCTGGTCCACGACCTCGCGGTACACGCGCATGAGGTCGTTCTTCATCTCCTCCTTGTGGTTTGTCTTGCATTTCATATTTACCTCCTTATGTTTTGTCTATTCTCTCAGATTGTTGTTGCGTCGCTCCTGCTCCATGATGATCGTGCCGCTAAGGCGTTCCGTCGGGAGCATCTTGATGAAGAGTGCGATGCGGAAATACTTGGCAGCTGCCCCGAAGCGGCTACCTACCTGGTACCAGTCGCTCAGGTTGTCGCTCACGTACACCTCTGTCTTCACGCAGCTCAGCTCGTTGCCATGGTTGTCCTTTCTCTTCCACATGCCGACGTTCACCAGCTCCCGTATGCTCGCCGGCGTCAGCGGCCCAGCCAACTTTATCGGGCGTGTCAGGAGGAAGGCCAGCTGGCGGTCCCTCACCTCTTCCTCACGCGGCTTCTCGTAGAAGGAGAACACCACACCACTAACGGTCTCTTCTACTTCCTCGCCGTCACGTATTACTGTTCTGGTAACATCACCCTGCATCAGGTAGTCTGGATAGTTGTTTATCGCTGCAGACATCCGCGCCGGGAGAACCGTCTTCGATATCGTGCCGTCTTTAATGTTGTACACGTAGGCATGGGTAAATAGAAAAAGGTTCTGTATGATGATGCGCGAGTTCACATAGTCGTAAGCCAGAATTACCTCGTATTCACTTATGTATTGTTGGAAAGTCTGTGGATACGAACATCTACCGATGATATCTTCCCAATCTGTATCATCAGCCGGCTGATTCAGATCAGAATCAGAGTATCTGAACGTCGGGCCGTTCATCTGCTCTGACACACACCTCACCTCTTTACCAACAATCATCATCAGTCCCTTCTTCGACACGAAGAACACAGCCTCGTCGGTCTGGATGATGCCATTAGGGTTGATGCACACCTCTCGGCTCATAGGATAGACGCTCTGATAGAGTCCCGTTTTGTCAACTTCCATCGCCCAGATGCCGCTCTCCGAGAACACTAGCAGCGGGAACTGTCCGAACTGTCCCTGCGACAATGCCTGCGTGATCGTACTCATGGCAAGGATATTTCCCGTACCTACCTGATTATACCCTCCAGCTTTGAACAACCAGGGATTATTGACCTCGGACGTAATGATATAGTTGTAGAGACTTTCCGGTGACTTGTCGGTTGCGCTAATTGAGCTACTGTCGCTTGTTGGAGTATCGGTGTTGTTTTGTGGTAAGCCAAGAAAACAATATGCTCCATTCCAGCCGACATGTTCTTTTAGTTCATGAGCAAAGCTGACAGCTCCCGATATAACCACTTTTGTTGCTCTTGGATCTGGGTAGAAGAACCAGAACCCCGTCTTGTCAGGTATTGTCACATTCTCAATCACGGCTAACTTGTTGCCATAGTCTGTCTTAATTTCAACTTTTATTGTACAACCTGCCGTATCAGTACCAAAAGGCATGAAATAGGTAAAGCCTGGAAATATAGACCGCTTCGCGCCTGCTATGTTCAGTCTGTTGTTGTAACTGAAAAGCATGTCTGCGTACATGAGGTTGTTTGAGAAGTAATCAATACTGTCCAGGCGTGGCTGTGTGGTCAGGTTTCTTAGTGTATTCGAGTTTATCAGGCTCGTAACAGGGTACAGATCACGCGGTTTAAGGCCAATGGAACAGATGCGATAAAATATTGATATATTTTTTACGTCATCATTTATGTCATTACTTGTTCGTTTCTTGATGGGACGGAAAAAACGTTCCTGACTTTCTGACATAGGATCATCCTCTGGAACAGGTGTTTTAATAATATGATGGTCAATTATTCCGTCCGACAGACTCTCAGCCTGTGCAATGTTAGTCCATGTCTGATCCCCTTCGGTTTCATAGAAATTGATCCCGTCAGTCACAAATATGACAACATCCTTGACGAGATCGGAATACCCGGAATAGTCTGTCTCCTGTTTGATTGAAAGTTCGCTATAATACGTAAACATCTTTATAGCCCTTCCGTAGCTATAGTGTTGTACGCCTGGAGAGGAGATCGGTGTAAGCAAGATAGATGCATAGACATTGTTTGTCAAGGTGACAGGCATCAGTATCGGCTGGCTCATCATCGCGTATGAGCCGTCAAACAATTCAAGCGCTGCACACACAAAGAAAGGCCTTGCAAAACATCTTTTTGTCTTGATCTCGTTCATATTCTCCGAATATAGGCCAACCACAACATCATTATATTCACTTTGGTTCTCCTCAGTAATATTGTTATCAAAATTGGTTTCACCGAAGATATTGCCTATTTTTGCAGTATGAGAAATCACATTATTCTTCTGGAGGTCCGCACTAAGTTTTATAGGAGGCAGATTGTCTATATGATCTGAGTAGGAATTATCATTCTTCCAGATATAATACCTTATCGGGAAATTGTCACTTGAAATAATCAGTACTTTGCCGACAGCCGATATCTTTACGCTGTCGTCATAATTTGTTTCAAGAGATGTTATATTGATGATTGATGATGAAGATTTTACTCCCCAATATATTTTATGATTGGAAGGGTAATAGCAAATATATCTTTCATCCTTACCAAACTTGTGTATAAACAAGATTTTCGGCATACCTAATTCCGAAGTGGCGCTTACGATGAACTCCGCAGGCTGCACGACTGGCTTCAGCTCCTCGTTGTCGGTGGTCAGGTTGATGCACTCGGCCAGCTCTCCGTCTTTGCAGAGAAAATCACTCGGCGTCCTTGTGATGCCTGCCTGGTAGGTGATGCGTTTCTCCTCTTTCATAATCATTGATATTGTTTGGCGGCAAAGGTAATGAATAAAACGATTCGCAAGTGTTAATAATAAATAAAAAGCGACGGCACAAAGTTTAGACGGACTAAAGCGGGAGTTTAGTTAGGGTAAACTGCCACTTTAGTCCGTCTAAAGTCCGAGGGAGCACTTGTGCCCTCGCGTACATTAATTATATATAAACGGGAATTTTATGAAAGACTGTCAGGGTAAACCTTGTATCTTTGCAGCGGAGTCGGGGAGATGAGGCTTCGAGAAAAGAGAAATCCCCCGACCCAATAATAAGAAGCACCACCAACTTATTACACATTGCCTCACCAGCAGCGGATCGGGGGACTGATTACCCGTTCTCTGCTGATGAGGCTCATGGCCTATGTGTGGGTGGTGCGGGTGCAAAGGTAAGAAAAAGTTATTAATCAACCAAAATTTGCACCGATGAAAGTGATAGAAATTATGAAATTAGGGCGAAAATTCTTCGAATTGCTGCAAAAAGCGTGCATAAACCTCGGCGACTTCGAGCATATCGAGCTTTACGATGAGTATGAGGAGATGCTGGAGGCAGGCCTGAAGAAGTGTTACATCGTCGCCCACCTGTCGGAAAAGTACCGCGTCAGCGAGAGGAAGGTGTGGTACGTCATCAAGAAGTTTGAGTGCGACTGCAAGATCTGTGCAGCGGGATGAGCGCCGACGGTGGCGATTGGATGGTTGGTAATGCGTATATTTGCGACGTCGAAGCGCAGAGACGGGAGTGGGGCTGCTGTGACAGGCAGCACATTCGACAGAGAGAAGTAACATCTTATTATCAACTATTCAAAAATCAAGGAAATGACAGAAGAGAAAATTATCAGTTTAGGATCCCAGGGCGGAGGCTCGCACATGGCCAACGGATGGAGTCCTGCCGACTTCGCTGCCGTGATGGGTAACAACCGCAACAGCGGAGGCATCTTCGGCGGTAACGGTGGCATGTGGGACGGCGTGCTGGGCCTGTTCGGTCTCGGCATCGTGGCCAACATGTTCGGCTACGGTAACGGCTTCGGAGGCTTCGGCGGTGGCGGCAACGACGCTGCAGCAACGGCTTACCTGGCCAACATGGCTAACAACAACCACGGCAACGACCTGCTGATGGAGCATATCACAGGCGTAGGCAACCGCGTAGTGGAGCTGGCTCAGGCCTTCAACACCTCTACCGACGCGATCCAGGCCGGACTTGCCAACATCAACCTCGCCATGGTTCAGCTGGCATCCCAGAACAACATGAGCGTGATGCAGCTGCAGATGGCCCTCCAGAAGGGACAGAGCGACATCGCCCTCCAGTTCTGCAACTGCTGCAAGGACCAGGCACTGGCCATGTGCCAGCAGACCAACGCCCTGATCAACGCAGGCAACGAGAACACCCAGCGCATCGTCGACAACCAGACCGAGGGCTACCGCGCCATCCTCCAGCAGATGTACAACGACAAGCTCGAGGACAAGAACGCGAAGATCCAGGAGCTGACCGCTCTCGCTCTCGCCAAGGACGGCGAGATCTCGCAGATGAAGCAGAACCAGTACATCGCAGGCATCATCGGACAGAGCCAGGCACAGACGGACGCCCGCCTGAACGCCATCTACTCCGAGGTTGAGGCCATCAAGCGCTGCCAGCCGCCTACGATCACCCTGCCCAACAACCAGTACCAGGCCGTTCCTACCGGCATCGCCACCATCGGCAGCGACTTCATCGGCACGCTGCTCGTGGCACGCCTGCTGGGCTACACCAACGGCACTACCACGGGCACGACAACCGAGACACCGGCTGCAAAATAGGACCGGCTGGCGGTGGTACTGCCACCGCCTGCTGGCCTTTCTGAGAGATTTCATCAAAAAGGTAACAAAAACAACAGGAGATTATGTTTTCAAATTTAGCTAAAGGTGCCCATCTGACGATTCTCGACATGGGCGACCATGTGACAGTGGCAGACGGAGTGGTGGAGAGCGTGAGCCAGCAGAGGCCAAAGGACGCGCAGCCTAACCAGGTTCTGGCGTCAATCGCCTTCGGGCAGCAGCATGAGATGGTGGTGGATATCATCGTGACCACACCTACAGGACAGCGGACTTTCCGCAACGTGCCCGCGACAGGCGCAGTGGACCGCGGAGGCTCGACGATCATCACCGAGAGTCCGGAACTGATGGATACGGAGGTGGCGAACCTCGACAAGGCCAGTGCGGAGCATATCGCCAAGACCCCTTGGCATGAGAGCGCCCGCAAGGACTACGACGCGATCCGCAAGCAGCTTAACCGCAAGTATGCACAGGATCAGGAGCGCGACCAGACCATCGAGAACCTGAAGACCCAGTACGGGGAGCTGAAGGAGCAGACGGCACAGATCCAGCAGTCGCAACAGGAGATACTGGAGCTGCTGAAGAAGAGACCGTGATCTCCACTAAAAACGCAAGAGACATGAGCGAGAACGTAATGATCATCAAGACACGCAAGCTCTCGGCCCGCGAGGTGAAGAAGAAGCTGCGCGACTTCATCGACGAGATCAGCGACGGATGCGGCCCCGAGATCGAGCAGATGGCCGACGAGCTGAAGGACTACGGCGACCAGTTCGTGGACGCCATGAGCGGTATCAGCCGTGAGGGAGGCAGCGGGAGCTACCGCAGCGGATCCGGCATGGACGGTGGCGGCTCTGGCTATGGCCGTGGGGGCTACCGTGGCGACATGGACGAGAGGGGCGGTAGCTTCTTCCGTCGCGGAGGCCGCGCATGGCATCGTAACGAGGGCACCTGGGAGGAGCGCGAGGAACTCCGCAAGAGGAACGAGCAGAAGCTCCAGGAGCTTGACCGTCAGATGCAGGAGCTTAGACAGCACATGCAAGGCATGTAGACTACAGGAGGGGCGGGGAGAGGAGCCTCGCCCCTTTGATTTTCCTATCTGAAATATGTACGAATTACAAGCTGAAATATGTACGAAGACATCATGACAATACTCGACCTGACACCGGAAGGATTCAGGGAGTACAAGCGGAGGCACGGCTGCCACTTCAGCGCAGCGCTGTGCGAGTTTGCCGTCAGCCGCATGGAAGGCGAGGACGGGAAGCCGGTCAAGGCCCTGACCAGGCAGGAGGTGGAGCGGCTGCTGAAGGAGTCGAAGGTGGAGATCAGGAACCTGAAGGGACACGACCATGTGTTCGTGGCCAACATGGGACTGGCCGACTACCTCGGCGACAGCGTGCCCGACATGGACCACCTGGCCAAGTATGTGAAGGACGTGCTTGACGATCCCGACGGCTACGAGGGCATAGCCTTCTGCCGGTGGCTGGCCGACTGCATAGGTAAGAAGGTGGAAGTGCCCTGGGAGGAGATGCTGTGATCTGGCAGACGATAGACATAGACGGCTACTGGCTGGCTACGGTGGTGTACGTGCCGCTGGAGCAGGACATGCCCGCCGTGGCTGAGGCCATGACGAGGCTGGGATGCCCGCAGGAGGATATCGGCAAGACGTGGCACCTGATGACCGAGGAGTGGAACCGGGGCTATACGTGGAGCAACCCCGCCCGCCGCCGGAGCATCACCCTGATAGGCCGCGCATGGAACTGGGAACAGTTCTTCAACACCGTCATGCATGAGACGAAGCACCTGGTGGACGAGATCACGGCAGCCTACGACGTCATGAACTACGGGGAGCCTCCGGCATACCTTCAGGGATTCCTAGGCCAGCGCATGGCTCCGGCGATCCGTCGGATCGTCTGCCCGTGCTGTGGGAAGGAAAAGGAAATATAGTGAATTTATTCACCATATTCTGTTTAACATTTTTTGGAGCATGCAAATCGGGAATTAGAGGCATGCAAATCGGCAATTTGAAGGCTCCAAAAAGTGTTAAATGCCATCATTTTCAGACAGACGTTCTTTTAAATCCTGATTTTCTTCGTACAGTTCCATAAAGTCAGGATCCTCCATAAGCTGCTGATGGCGTACACTGTCAGATATCTTCCAAGCTCTTTCCAATGCAACAGAATCTCTGTGTTTCTGTTCTATTCTACGCTGCTCTTCCATCCTTTTCATTTTTGGAATAGAGATAAACATGAATAAAACAGCCGCTATTATGAAAATAACGATGCACCCAATATGAAGATTCTTCATACAACATTCATTAGAACATCTTCACGCTGCCCATGACCTTGTAGACCTTCAGGATGAGATCTTTGCTGATGGTTTGCTCAGGGTATTCCTTATTGTCGGGGATGAGGGTGATCGTATCTCCATTGTCGCGGACACGCTTGATGGTACGCAGTTCGTTGGTGGTGACGATGGCATATATCTCGCCGCTGATGAGGCATGACGCAGGATCGCGCACTTCCTTGATAGCAATCTTGTCGCCATGGGAGATCGTGGGGTGCATGGACTGGCCCATCGCGTTGCACCAGGCATCGCATTTGTTGTAGGGTGTGAAGTCTATCATGTATTCAGGCGTGATTGTCTGGTCATTGATGCTGGGGTCAAAGCCCATCGCAAAGTCTACATTATAATAAGGTACGCCTGCACGCACATCAAACGAGCGACGGGCAGGAATAGTCTCAAGCACCTCTTCGGAAAGTCGGAACTTCTTACCTTCGCCGTCAACAAGCCATCCCTTCCTCACCCTGTACGTGTCGCAGATCTTATGAACGTCTGCCACAGACCACGCCTTTTCGCCTTTGAGCTTTTTAAGGAATAGAGACACCTCGATATCGGCCTTCAAAGCAAAGGTCTTTGGAATATGGGTACTTTCCCGTATCAGTTCCATAATCCTTTCCGTCATTCTGGCCTGCTCTACGATTACGTCCTTGTCTTCTTCACCTTCCAATATTTGAGGGGTGTTTTCTGCCTTAAATTCTGGTGTCACCGTGAGCATATCGCCCTCTTCATTCAGGAGCCAAGGTAAAGATATCTGCTTAAATGCGTTTGTAAATCGCATCAAAAAGTTATCAGTAAGAACAGACTCTCTACCGTTTAATGCGCCAGACACGTTAGATTGCGACGCATTCATCGCCTTGGCAACATCTTCCTGTTTTTTTATAACTCCTTCGAATTTTAAGAAATTATATGCTCTATTGAACCTTTCTTTCTTATTCATAAACTAAAATTATCTTAAATTATTGTTAATTATATTATAAATTATTGTATCATACTTAATTTTATTGTATCTTTGCACTCGGTAATAGTTCCGAATTTATACCGAAAGTGTTCTGATTGTAGTATAGGCTGCAAAGATACGACTTTTATTTGAGATTTCAAAACATTTATAATATAAAAATTGTTATGGCAATAAGAAGAAAAGTTATCGTGATTCCAAGGGGCAAGGCAGACAGTATCTGTAATGCCCTGAAGATTGGCAGGACAACGCTCTATGCCGCTCTGAATTACACATCGAACTCGGAAGACGCCAAGCTGACCAGGAAGAAGGTGCTGGCCGAATACGGAGGCATCGAAACGACCAAGGTCATACCCTAAAGACAAGAACAAAGTAACTCAAACTACATTCATTATGACGAAGATCTTAAACAACAATTTGGTGATGGAATCGCATCACATCGACGCGATCCAGAACGGTGAGGCAGAACATCATGTAAAAGAAGAGGAGGACTGAACATGATGCATCGGGTAATTATATTGAACAATGACGGCACAATGAGGCATGACACCGTTGAGGCTCCGGACTACAACGCCTTGGGCCGTTCATTGGAGAAGCGTGAGATCAAGTCGTTTACCGTAACACTCGCATAGCATGAATCTGAACGAAATCATCCACTCGCCGAACGCCGCCAACATACAGGTGGTGATCAACGCCGCCGACCTGCGCAAGTGCTTCGAGGACTTCACGGCCTGGGGCATGGCGCGTATCAAGGAGCGCGACGAGCCGGAGTACTACACCAGGGAGGAGCTGGCCGCGATGCTGCACGTGTCGCAGCCGACCCTGCTCAACTACCGCAAGAAGGGCATCCTGCCGGAGCCTGTCACCATTGAGGGCCGTGTGCTCTACGACAAGGCGAAGGTGCGCGAGGCCATCGAGGGAGGGAAGATAAGGATCAGACAGAAACATTAAAAACAGGGAACTATGAACAGATACAGACTACAGCTGTTGGCCGCGGTGGCCATCGTGATAATGGGAGTGGCCCTGCTGGGCTACGTCGGCGACCTCGACTACACGGAGCAGGTGATCCTGCGCATGAGCCAGGAGCAGTACGACTATGTCAGGGACACGCTGACGAAGCTCAGGAACGGCAGCAGTCCGTCGGAGAGGGAGATAGCCAACTGGTGGGAGGAGCATCACAACGAGGTACGTGAAATACTGCCGTGACATGAAGGAGGAGCGCACAAGACAGAAGCTTGAGGCCGACAGGTGCTGCCTGTACCTTGACCTTTACCGGACGGTGACGGATATGAGCCTGCACTCGCTGGAGAGCCTGGTAAGGAAGATTCACATCATAGAGCTGAAGATACATTCATTCAAAGGAGGCATATATGACAAAGAGTAACTGCAACATTGCCGCTAACGGCAAGGGTGAGAGGAAGAATACCGAGGTGGTCAGCTGCATGGACTGTTTCTGGGCAAACCTGCACAGGTACGGCAGCAACCCGATACTGGCCCAGTGTACCAGGAAGCCCAATCCGGGGAACCCGATGTTCCCTTACAGGGTGGAGGTGGCCAGCGCCAGGTGGATATGTCCGCTATACAAGCATCAGGACGGTGAGAAATTCATACAGCAGAGGATCAGTCGCGCGGCATGAGCAAGTTCTTCAAGGTGTACGACGAGTTTGTTCAGGACTGGGAGTGGTGGAACGTCTATCCCCATCATGCCCTCTTCGAATGGCTGCTTACCAGGGCGAAGGTGCGCGACACGAAGGTGAGGGGCATCATGGTACGCCGCGGGTCGGTGCTGACCACCTGGAACGAGATGCAGCAGGCCGTGTCGAACGAGTACCACAAGTGCAGCCGGGGAACGCTTTCGAGGGCCTTGGAGGATCTAAAGTCGTCAGGAGATATAACCATGATTGCGGACTGCAAAAAAACAGTCGTAACTATCTGTAAATATGGGTATTACTGCGGAAAGGATAGTGACCTTTGGACTGATAGCGGACTGATAGCGGACTGCCAGCGGACTGCTCCACCTATTATTAATAAGAGTAAAGAGTATGAAGAGAATAATATATATAGCGCGTGTGAGCCTGTTGACAATGGTGACGGTCTTGTTACCGAGGCAGACTGCCGCAAGTGGATGCGGAGATACGCAGAGATCGCAAGGAGCTTTGGGCTGGGTGACGGCGACCTGCCCCAGCAGCTCACGGCAGCCCGGCGGCAGAAGATCGGCCTCTGCGTCCGCGAGCGGGGCAGGGGAACGGTTGACGCCATGTTTGCCCGCCTGGCAGAGTCTCCCTACTACTTCGACCAGGGCAGCCGCGGTTTCCGTGGCGACTTCACGAACCTCTGGTCACCGTCGGTCTTCGACAAGGTGCTGGAAGGAAGCTTTGTGCCCAGGGCTAAGAAGGAGGAGAGGCCGCAGCCGCAGCAGCAGGCGAAAGGATCGATCTACGACAGCGAACACAGGGCCGAGCCGAGGCCGGAGCGCAAGGAACAGCTCGAAGGAATGGTCAGCCTCGTCGAAAGGAACCCGCAGAGCTGGTGTCGCCCGACGCTCGTTGCCGCATACGAATCGGGAGAGCTTGCAAGGCTGGGAATAGAATGGAGGCCTGACAACGGAATACACTAATCAAACGAATTGAGAATATGATCAGAATTATCACTACGAAGAAGTACAAAGCGATGCTGGCTGAGATCGAAGGCCTCCGTGGCAGCCTGCTGAACATGCAGAACCTGTTGAAGGGTAACTACAACAAGTATCAGTATGACCGCGGACAGATGGAGGATGAGATCAAGAAACTTAAGTCGGACATCGAGGTACTGGAGATGGATCTCCGCAGGTCGGAGCATCAGAAGGCTGAGGCTTTGAAGAAACTTAAGAAGTACGAGAATGAATCACGAAGAAAGTAACCTGCAGCAGCAGTGTGTCGCATGGTTCCGGGCACAGTACCCGCAGTACGCCATGCTCCTGACGCACCCCATCAACGAGGGCAGCGGCCACACCAAGACTGACCGCAGGCGCCAGGGCATCCACAAGGCCGAGGGCGCCGTGGCCGGAGTGCCGGATCTTCTGCTGTTCATGCCAAGCAGAATATCTTACCTTGACAAAGACGGTGTTGAGATAAACAGGCCTTATCATGGTCTGGGTGTAGAACTGAAGACGGAAAAGGGAATCCTTTCGCAGCAGCAGAAAGAATTTCAGTATATGTTCAGGTCTGCAGGCTATTTTTGCTTGGTTGTGAGAAGCCTTGAAGATTTTATGCGGATCATCAACGAATGGATAGCAGGCGCAGATGCAGATGTGCGCAAGAATATCGCTGCCGCCCATGTGGAGATCGAGGAGGCCCGGAAGCAGCGCGAGCTGGAACATTTCAGGAAAGTAATCGGTAAGAAGTAATGGAGATCGCAACGATATACTACAAGGCCAAGGACGGCAGGCTCTTCACCGATCCGCTGAAGTGTGAGGAGTATGAGAAGACCATAGGGATTCTTCACGGATCCGTAGGTGAGCTGATAGCCAATCTGGAGAAGCTGGATCCTGACACGTATATCTTCGGGACGGTCTACATTAAGCATAAGGATGGCACAAAGACCACATACTGCCGTTGCACTATATGCGTAGACGATAAACTGGATTCCTTCGTCAATGTCAAAGACCTGACCGAGGAACAGCGTTTTATTATCAGTACGGTTAAGGAACTGATACACGCCTTAAAGGAGGAGGACAAGGACAATATGCAGCAGCACACGATTGTCTTCTCCAAGGACATCAATTTAAAGAAAGTCGGTATCATGTCGAGCTATAACCCCGATGTATGGGATAATTAATATTAACTCAATTAAATTCAAGTCACATTATGAGAAGTAGAACGGCTATCTGGTTTGAGTGCAAGATCCGTTATGAGAAAGTGATGGAAGACGGCTTGCAGAAGAAAGTGAATGAGAATTATGTCGTCGACGCCCTGAGTTTCAGCGAGGCCGAGGAACGCATCATCGATGAGATGTCCAGCTATATCAGCGGCGAGTTCGACGTGGCCGACATCAAGAAGGCAGCCTACAAGGAGATATTCTTCTCCGACGACGATATGGCCGATAAGTGGTACAAGGCCAAGCTCCAGTTCATTACCATCGATGAGAAGACGGAGAAGGAGAAGCGCAGCACGGTGACTTATCTCGTCCAGGCTGGTTCCTTCAACGGTGCCGTGAAGAATATCGAAGAGGTGATGGGCGGCACGATGATCGATTACGTCATCTGCTCCGTCAGCGAGACGAAGATCATGGACGTTTTCGAGTACACGGCAAAGAAATCAGAAGAAAAACAGCCCGAGGCTGAAAAATAGTATTAACAATTTAAAACCAAGTAACATTATGGAAATAATCGGAAAGAAAGTAATTATCCGTGCCAGCAGAGCGGGAGTGTTCTTTGGCACATTGAAAGAGAAGCGTGAGACACCTGCAGGTGTAGAAGTAGAGTTGGAGAACAGCCGCCGTATCTGGTACTGGGACGGGGCAGCAAGCCTCAGCCAGCTGGCTACGGAGGGAACGAAGAAGCCAAACGGTTGTAAGTTCACCGTCACGGTGCCGCAGCACATGGTGATGCAGGTAATCGAGATCATCCCGTGTAGTGAAGAGGCTATTAAGTCCATTGAGTCGGTAAAGGTATGGAGAAACAGTTAGAAGAACGTATCAGGTCATTCCTCGCTGTAAGCGATGGCTCTGACTATGGCGATGGCTCTGACTATGGCGATGGCTCTGGCGATGGCTCTGGCTATGGCGATGGCTATGGCGATGGCTCTGGCTATGGCTATGGCGATGGCTCTGGCGATGGCTCTGGCTATGGCGATGGCTATGGCGATGGCGATGGCTCTGGCGATGGCTATGGCTATGGCTATGGCTATGGCGATGGCTATGGCTATGGCGATGGCTATGGCTCTGGCGATGGCTCTGGCGATGGCTCTGGCGATGGCT
>Ga0265298_10000477_pt1 | contig 59478 bp, 41 predicted proteins | sample AusTroGonzalo_MG_3_FD_193486 | JGI IMG/M metagenome (GOLD analysis project Ga0265298, IMG submission 193486) | Bovine rumen microbial communities from tropical cattle in Woodstock, Queensland, Australia - Gonzalo_01 | ecosystem: Host-associated > Mammals > Digestive system > Stomach > Rumen ... | reverse complement strand
TACCAAGCAGCATAAGTATTTTCGACTAAAACAAAGACCGGATTTGATTCCGGTCTGTTTGCTATGCGCAGTTATTTCAAAACCAAAGCCTGCCAACAGGCTCTTGATTTTTGTTAGCAGGTTTTGTTTTGTATTTATGTTTTGGGGCACAGGGGCAGGGAAAACCAAGCAGTTTGTCCCAAACGCTTTTTATATCAGAAATGGGATAAAAATCAGGGTGGATCTTATCCCAAAAGGCTTTATTTTCGAGGTTTGGGACAAGAAAACGCGAAAACTTATCCCAAAGCTTTTCTGGAGGAAAAAAAGGACAAAAATCAGGCGTAAACTTGTCCCAAATTGCTATTATTTTCCTTTTGGGACAAGCAAAACAAAAACATTCCCATTAGTGGTAAAATTACTTTAACAATTTCTTCCGGAGGAACCGCTTATGGGACTTAATTTCCGTAAATCTATCTCTTTGGGCAAGGGTTTGAAGCTCAACCTGAGCAAATCAGGACCCAGTGTATCGTTCGGCAAGAGCGGATTCAGACAATCCGTTAACCTCAAGGGTCAGGCAAGAACGACAGTCGGTATCCCCGGAACAGGCGTTTATTACACAAAGACATCCAATGTTAAGAACATCGTCGGAGGCCTGACAGGCAAGAATGACGATGCCAAGGGTAAGAAGTCAACAAAGAAGGATGCTGAGCCTAAGGCGTCCAAGTCAACAAAGGCTGCAGCTGCACCCGCAGCTAAGGCAGCGAAGAACGAAGAGCTCATCAGAGAGTCCCAGGCAAAGATTGAAGAATTTGCAGCAGGAATCGAAGCGCTCAAGTCCGTACATAAGCAGTCCGACGGCTACATCGATTGGGAGGCAGTCGCAAACGGTGCGGTATCAGGCCAGATCAGAGAGCTCCAGCCTTTCGCGCAGAGCGTACTGGCAGGAGACATTGACGCATATTTCAGGGTAATTGAGCAGGTAGGACCTTTTGATGACCTCCTCGAATACGGCAGCGGATTTGAGGTGGGAACTGACGATCCGTCAATGCTTGAGATCGAGTTCCAGGTCAAGTCGGATGATATCATTCCGACTGAATATCCTGACATGAAGGCAAGCGGAGAACTGGTAATGAAGGCTTTCAGCAAGTCTGCTTACTATGAACTCGTTCAGGATTATGTATCGAGTACGATGCTCAGAGTGGCAAGAGATTCTTTTGCGCTGCTTCCGGTTAAGCAGGTAATCATCCATGCGGTAGACAAGGTTTTGAATCCTGCGACGGGCAACGACGAGGAGGTTACCATCTGCTCGGCAAAGATCAAGAGAGATGCCCTTGCTACACTGAATTTTGAGAGGATCGACCCCTCTGACTGCCTCGAAAGCTTTGAGAGCAATGTCAGATTCAAGAAGACGACGGGTTATTCACCGGTTGACAGAGTTCTTGCGTAAAAAATCGGCTTTATATTGATAAAGTGTAAACTTTCATAAAGAAACCTGATAACAATACGGCGCCCTTATTGTATAAACCAAGGGCGCTGATTAGACTAAATTATGGGTTCATGACAGGCCCAAATAAAGCTGACTAACCAGTGCAAACCGATGAGGGTCACATATGGCTGATCGTAAAAAAATAGCTTTGCTTATTGGACAGGCTGATGAGTACTATCAGGCTCAGTTTGTTGAGGGTTTTGTCGGCAAGGCATTTGAAAACGATGCAGACGTTTTGATCTTCGGAAGTTATCTCAAGTATCAGAATAATCTCGGCCGTGAAATCGGCGAGACTTCCATTTTTACGCTGGTTCCTTATGAAGAGTTTGACGCGATCGCCGTAATGGCTGATACGCTCCAGTCACCGGGTCTGGCAGACAGCATCGAGGAGATAATCCACGAGCGCTGCAAGTGTCCGGTCGTTTTCATCGATAAAGAGAGTAAGTATTTCCCGTCGGTCTTCCCGAATCACTATGAAGCGGTAAAGATGCTCGTTAACCACCTCATCAAAGATCACGGATACACTGATATCGCATATCTCACGGGCAAGGCATGGCACCACTATTCGAAGCAGAGACTTCAGGCATTCATGGATGCCATGACCGACCACAGTCTCACGGTCGGCAAGGACAGGGTCTTCTACGGAGACTTCTGGTATACGAGCGGTGAGAATGTTGGTGAGCGCCTTCTCAAGAAGGGCGGAAACCTTCCCCAGGCAATCGCGTGCGCTAACGACTGCATGGCCATCGGTCTTGCAAAGGCGCTGACTGCAGGCGGTCTGAGAATTCCTGAAGATATTGCCATCGCAAGTTATGATTCCACTGAAGAGGGCAGATATTCACCGAAGCCGGTTACTTCTGTAAGGCTCCCTGCAAAGTCCATGGGCGCTTATGTAATCGACAAGCTTTTCAATGCGATCGACGGCAAAGAGATCGGTCCGTTCAACGATCTCGGTGAGTTCTTCTGCGGCGGAACATGCGGATGTAACGAGGACAAGGTCCAGTACGAGACAAAGCTCCGTACGACATGGGATACAGAGACATCACACAACAGCGTATTCTCATCGTTTAATCACCTGGATGAAGATCTTGTCATTCAAAACGATTTTGAAGGTCTCGCGAAAACAACATTCTCATATGTTTTCCAGGTAAGGGAATTCGAGAGCTTCAACATCTGTCTTAATGAGAACTGGCAGGCGAAGGCAAAGGCCATGTTCGGCGCGCTCGAAGATTCCAGACTCACGCCCGAGAGACTGTCTGACACGGATAAGTTCTTTACTCCGAGAATGATGGATCTCATCAGCTGCCGTTCCGAGAGTGTCGGCGGTGACAGGGTAAGTCCGGATGAATATTTTGACAGGAAGATCCTCGTTCCGAGACTTGCGGAAGACAGGATCAAGCCTGAGGCATTTTTCTTCACTCCGCTGCATTTCGAAGAGGCAGCGTTCGGTTATGCAGTAATTTCCTACACGGAACCGAAGTCTTACAAGAGATCTTACCGCTTCTGGCTCCACAGCATCATGAGGGGCCTCGAGAACTTCAGAAGATACGATGAGCTCATTGCCATTAACAAGAAGCTTGAAGCAAGCCTCATCAGAGATCCGCTTACGGGTATTTATAATTACAACGGTTTCCTGAGACAGACCGAAGACATCATTGCGATCAATCCGTTAAGAGATGGCGAGAAGATCGGAGTTCTTGCGATCGACATTAAGAATCTTGCCAAGATCAATAATGATGACGGCAGAGCTGCAGGCGATAACGCGATCATCAATGTCTGCCGCATTCTCGGTGACGTATTCTCACACGGCCGAATCTACTGCATGGGTAACGGCGAGATGGTTGCCATTGAAGTCATGGAAAAGAATGTCGATGTCCTCATGGCTCTTGAAGAGCGCGTCAGAGAGCTCTATATAATGCTCGAAAGGTTTAACTCCACGCTTAATGACTATTCCAGAAGGATCGAAGTTTACTACGGTTCTGCTGAAGGCACTCCGAGAACGGTTGCAGATTATGAGAATGTTGTAAGCGTTGCTCTGTCACGCAAGAACGGACAGAAGATCAATCTGCAGAAGCTCAATGCTGACAGCGTTGATGACTCACAGGTTGAAGAAGCCAAGATCGTTAACGACATTCTCGACAAGAACCAGATCAATTACCACTTCCAGCCTATCGTCAATGCACATACAGGTGAGATCTACGCATACGAAGCGTTGATGAGAGCGGATACGAATCCTTACGTACAGCCGCTGCTCGTCATTAAGTATGCGGGACTGTTCAACAGACTTTACGATATTGAGTTCGCAACGTTTAACAACGTTTTGAATTTCGTTAAGGATAATGAAGGGCAGTTCAAGGATAATGCGAAGATCTTTATCAATTCCATTCCCGGCCAGCGCCTGAAGAAGACGGACATGGAGCGCATCTCCAACCTGGCCAAGTCTCTTGAGGGCAGGCTCGTTGTTGAATTTACCGAGCAGTCTGAGATCGACGATAAGGAACTTGCGGACATGAAGAAGGAGTATCAGAGCTTCGGTTTTGAGACTGCCGTTGATGATTACGGTACAGGTTATTCCAACGTCAGCAACCTTCTCCGTTACATGCCGAATTACGTGAAGATCGACAGAGCTCTCCTTACGGGAATTCAGGATTCACCTCAGAAGCAGCACTTCGTAAAAGACATCATCGAATTCTCGCACGATAACAACATTATGGCTCTGGCAGAAGGCATCGAGACTGAAGAAGAGCTCGAGGCTGTAATCAACCTCGGTGTTGACCTTATCCAGGGTTATTACACGGCACGTCCTTCCGATAAGGTAATCAAGGAGATCGCGACAGATATTAAGGACGAGATCGTTAAGTATAGCGTAAGCAAGGCAAATAACCGCACCAGAAAGGATTATGTTGCAGGAAGAGAGGAACGCATCTCGCTGCCTATCCTCACAAAGGGCGGATATTCAACGATCCATGTCACCAGCGGACAGGTTACGTACAGAGACCTTCACATCGTCGGCGTACCCGGTGATGACGCTTCCATCAATCTTGAGATCGAGAGCGGATACAAGGGTAAGATCACTATCGAGAACTGCTCGTTCACGGGCAGAACACATGATGCGGCAATCGTGATCGGCGACAATTGCGAAGTCGTTCTCGAGCTTGCCGGAGAGAATTCGTTAAGTGCCGGCGGCATCAAAGTATCGCCTCTGTCCAATCTGACTTTCGAAGGTACGGGAAATCTGTCAATAAGTGCGACCGGAACGGAAGCTTTCGGCATCGGCAATGACTTAGATTCTTATCACGGAGATCTTATTTTCGATCAGGACGGCCAGATCGAAGTATTCATAAATGCCAACAAGGGCGTTGCGATCGGAAGCGGCATGGGCGGTCACATCATTATCAGACGCGGTATGTACAAGCTCAATCTCATGGGACAGCAGTCCGTAGGATTCGGTTCCATCAGCGGTGACATCGCTCCGCTCATCAGCAACTGCTTCATCGGCATCAAGAGCGTTGCCCAGTTTGCTGTCGGCATCGGTTCCATTCTGGGCAGATGCGACATCATGATCGAACACTCTTCGATGAATCTTGATTTCGAGGGTTCTGACGTAATCCTTATCGGTTCCAAGCACAGCGATAAGCTGCAGGTCAGGGTTTACAGCGCCACCATCATCGTCCGTGCAAACGGTTCCGATCTTGTTACCATCGGTTCCGCTTCCGGAGGTCCTACAAACATCACCATCGATTACATTACTTTCAGAGTTGATATCGGCGGCCAGAGAGCATATGTCTTCAAGGGTGAAGACAAGAACGTCAAAGTCAGGTTCTCCAACTCCAGACTTGAGGGATGCCTGTTTACCATTGCTGATATCGCCAAGACTGAAGAAGCCATTGATTTCGAGATGACAGGATGCCTGTATAAGCTCGACATCAATGGTGCCCTGGTAGAGAGAAATTCGATTAAGAGTTCTTAAATATCCAGATAGATGGGGCAGTGGTCTGATCCCATGATGTCTGTCATCATGTTGGATTCCTTTACGCGTGAATTGAGCCCGTCCGTCGTAAAGAAATAGTCAATTCTCCAGCCTACGTTACGCTCCCTTGCAGCAGTCTTATAGGACCACCAGGTGTAGCATTCCTTATCGTCGGGATGGAGCATTCTGAATGTATCCGTAAGTCCTCTCTCAATGAACTTGTCCATATATGCGCGCTCTTCGGGCAGGAACCCGGAGATCTTTGAATTAGCCTTGGGGTTGGACAGGTCGATCTCTTTGTGGGCCGTGTTGACGTCGCCGCAGCAGATGACCTCCTTGCCCTTAGCCTTGAGCTCATCTACCTGATCGAGGAAGCAGTCGTAGAATCTGAGCTTAAACTTAACGAAGTCATCGCCTCTGCCTCCGTTGGGGAAGTATATGTTGAACAGGACGAAGTCGCCGAAATCAGCCTTGATGACGCGGCCTTCGTGGTCAAATTCCTCCACGCCGAAGCCGAAATCTACACTGACGGGGTCGATCTTCGAATAGAGTGCCGTGCCGGAATAACCCTTGCGTTCAGCCGAGTAGAACCAGCTCTTATAGCCTGGAATGTCCGTGATCTCAGGGCCAAGCTGTTCCTTCATTGCCTTGATCTCCTGGATTCCGATGACGTCTGCGTTGATCTTCTCAAGGCTCTCCGTGAAGCCCTTTGTTGCAACCGCTCTTATTCCGTTGACATTCCAGCTTGCTATTCTCATAAATTACCTCGTGAATTATAATTGTATGGGTAAATTCTACTCTTTTTGGAAGGAAAGGGATATGCGGATATTGGGAGCGATGCTCGGAGGAACGATCTCCTCTTGTCACGTTGACGGAACGATCAGGCTCGGCAAGCCTTCGTTTGTTAAGTCTTTCCTGCTCGAAAGTGATTACCCGCACGAATTTGTTTTCCCTGAATTTGATACATATTCTTCCGAAGATGCCACTCCGTACATGTATCGTGATGCTCTGAAAAAGATCGTTGAAAATGTCCGCAAATCGGATTTTGACGGCATTCTCATCACGCACGGAACGGATACATGTGCTTATTTCTCGCAGCTGGCATACAGGGTCTTGTCTCCTCTGGGGATTCCTTTCGCGGTGACCGGGTCAGTGAACTCTCCTGATGCCGATCCTGACGAGGCTTCAGGCAATATCGCATACGCTGTAAAGATGCTCGAAGAGGGCAGGTCAGGTGTCGTTTTCAGGAACAGGTTAGGTGAGGTGCAGCTCTACCGTGCCGACCTCATAATGTCGCCTGACATATACGGTTTTTACGATGAATATCAGGACGGGATCACGCCGTCGGAATTTGTTTGCAATGAGTTCCTTAATTGCGGAAAACTCCCTGAAATACTGGTTATTCCGGCTGTGCCTGGAGCCGTCATTCCGGAAAAGGGTTTTGACAGGGTCCTCATCTGCTGTAACCACTCGGGAACGGCATCCGTGGATCTCGTTCCCATGCTAGAGAAATGGACTTCTGAAGGAATCAGATGTTATATGGCGCCAATTCCCGTTAACGGCGGTGTTTACGAGAGCCGCGAGAAACTCAGGAACGCCGGTGCTATAGAATTACCGGGCATGCCCATGGAAGGCGCCTGGGCGGAGGTGTTGCTTAGATGAGTCTGCCCCCCAAGATAATTGATAAGAACGGTTCGGCATCGTACGGCGGGAGCCAGATGTGGCTGCCTGACAAGGTGCTTCTCAACAGCGGCTGCGGAGTAATCGCCGGACTTGACGCGATCATGCGCCTCAAGGGCGAAGAGAGTCTGCCCAAGGACGATTACATAAACAGGTTTTTCGACGCGAAAGACTATATCAGGCCCATTATCGTAGGCAAGAACAGGGAGTCCAGACAACTCTTCGGCCACGAGTTTCTGGGAAGCTTCGGAGTCAGCGCCGCAAGGTTTAAGAAAGGCGTAAAAAAGCTTGCTGCCAAGGAAGGTCTGAAGGTTAAGGTCAAGCCTTTCAGGTTCAGATGGTGGGAGAAGATCCCCAGATATCTTGAGAGCGGCGACCCGCTCATAATGCTCATTACGGCACCATTTAATAACGTTGCCGTTGTCGCTCCCAACGGATTCAGAAACATGTGCGGATTCCACTGGGTCACGATAACGGGGATCGAAGGTGACACCCTGAGAGTCTCCTCATGGGGCTGGGAATGCACCATGTCGATCAAAGAACTTAGGAAATTCAACGTTATTTTGCACTTTTATTCCGTATCGTTGGAAAATCAGAGCAACTTAGTGTAAAGTTTTTGCGTGAGATAAATATTTATTATTTAGGAGGATTTTGGAATGAATACAGAGATTGCCGAGAAGATCAAGGGAATGCTGGTAGAAAGACTCAGAATTCCGGCTGATGAGCTCGAGTACGATTCAGAGCTTTTTGGTGAGGACATCGGACTTGATTCAATCGACTCCATCGAGATCATTGTAGGAATCGAGAACCTCTTCGGCGTAGACATCTCCGGAGCAGGCGCTACAAAGGAAGATTTCCGTTCCATCGAGACACTTACAGCATTTGTAGAAGCACATAAAGAGGACTGATAGATAATGCTGATGAACGAGAGACGTTGCGTTATCACGGGACTGGGTCTCGTGAGCGCAATCGGACATAATACTGAAGAATGTTTTAACGCAGCTCTTAATGGTATTTCCGGCATTAAGGACGTAAAAAGCTTCGATACTTCCGACTGCTATTCGCACAAGGGAGCAGAGGTCGATCTTACCAACGAGCAATTAGCAGACGGCAGATACGACAGAACGACTGCCCTCGGAATCAGGGCTGCAGGCGAAGCACTGGCAGATGCGCAGATCGACATGGATTCGGAAGATGCTGCGAAGATAGGTGTTATTCTGGGTTCATGCATTGCGGGCGCCGCATGTGTTGAGAAATACTACACACAGAAGAGCAGAGGCGAAGAGGGCAATGTCGAAGACTTAAAGTCCATGCCTGCTACCGTTATCGCAGGCAATGTTGCCGACTACTATAACTGCGGCGGAATCACTGCGAACATAGTTAATGCATGCGCAGCAGGAACATTGAGCGTTGCTCTTGCCATCGACCTCATCAGAGGCGGTAAGGGAGAGATATTCCTTGCAGGCGGATGCGATTCATTCTCATCGCTTGCTTTCTCTGGTTTCCATGCGTTAAGGGCACTTGACGGCAATGCATGTTCTCCGTTCAACCATAGTGAAGGCATTACTCTCGGCGAAGGCGCAGGTGTGCTTGTTGTCGAGAGTTACGAACACGCCGTTAAGCGCGGCGCGAAGATATACTGTGATGTCTTAGGTTCAGGCGTAAGCTCTGACGCATATCACATCACGGCTCCCAGACCTGACGGCGAAGGCCAGATGAGCGTTATCAAGCGCGCCATCAAGAATTCAGGTCTTGATTTTACGGATATCGATTACATCAATGCCCATGGTACGGGGACGGCAAAGAACGACGAGTCTGAGTTCCTGTCACTTAAGACATCTTTCGCAGATAACGATCACGTATCCGTAAGTTCAACAAAGTCCATGACGGGACACTGCCTGGGCGCTGCAGGTGCCATCGAGGCAGTACTCACGGTCAAGGCATTAACGGAGAGAAAACTCCCTCCGACGACCGGCTATGCCGAAGAAGACCTCAAGGTCCTCGCAGAGAAGTCCGGCAATATTGATTTCATTGCGAACACTCCGCGCGAAAGGTCAGACGTCAAATATGCGATGTCCAACTCCTTTGCTTTCGGAGGTAATAACGCGAGCATCGTATTCGCAAAAGATCCCAACAAGCTCAATCTCCTGTGCCCCAAGCAGGATCTCTACGTTACCGGTATCGGCATCGTAAGCGGCGAATACAGCGAAGAAACTAAGACATACAATGTCAGTCTCGATACTGACACTTTCAAGGCTTACGGAGTAAAGTCAGCATTCCTGAGAAAGCTCGACCGTCTCTCACAGCTCCAGCTCTTAAGCGGCGTTAAGGCATTGGAAGATGCAGGCATCACCGTAAACGAAGAGAATGAGGGCATTATGGGCATCTGCATCGGAACCACGGACGGACCGATGACTGAGATCGCAAATTTCCAGAAGGGGATCATTAAGGACGGCATCGATAAGGGATCGGCATTTGCTTTCCCGAATACGGTTTATAACGCTGCAGGCGGATACCTCAGCATCTTCACGGGCATCAAGGGTTATAACGTCACCATCGCGAACGGCTTCCAATCAGGACTTCAGAGCGTATGTGCAGCCGCAGGCGCGATCATGTTTGGTTATGAGAGCATGATGCTCGCATCAGGTACGGACGAGTGCACCGACATCGATATCGAGATGTACAGGGACATGGGTCTTACAGGCAAAGGGCTGACACTCGGTGAAGGTTCTGTTACATGCGTTATCGAGAAGGATTCCTGCGCTGCAGAGCGCGGTGCAAAGCGCTATGCAAAGATCGGCGGTTTCTCTTCTGCAAGAGATACGTCAGGCGACAGGTCCGACAACCTGAGATATTCAGGGACGGCTCTTACCAAGGTTATTGAGAATGTTTTGGAAGAGGCAGGACTTAAGGCTGAAGACATCTCCTGCATTTACGGTTTCGGAAACGGTATCGAGAGCCTCGATGCTTTCGAGATGGACATATATAAGAAGATCTTCGGAGATAACATCAAGGTCGAACTCGTTAAGAAAGAGTACGGTGAAGCAAGAGCTGCATCGTCTTCACTCCAGCTTGCCAAGCTCGCACAGGATATATACGCGGGCAAGTACGAGAACGGCATCGCAATCTCATGCGGAACAAGCGCGCTCTATTCAGCAATGCTGCTGACAAAGGCGTGAGGAAGAAGGCATCAATATGAGCAAGACAGCAGTTGTAACAGGCGGCTCCAGAGGAATAGGCAAGGCAATCGCGGTTAAACTCGCCAAGGAAGGCTATGACATTGCCCTCAATTATGCGAGCAACGATGATGCGGCAAAGGCTGCACAGGAAGAGATCAAGTCTCTTGGCGTAAACTGCGAGATCTATAAGGCTGACACCTCCGACATCGCGCAGGTAAAGGCAATGTTCAAGGAGATCAAGAAGGCTTTTGAGACCATCGACGTTCTGGTTAATAACGCAGGCGTTGTAGATGATGCTTATCTGCTCATGATCAGACCCGACTCACTCGAGAGAAGCCTTGCGATCAATATCCAGGGATATATCAACTGCGCACAGGCAGCAAGCCTTAAGATGTGCTCACAGAAGAGCGGCAAGATAATTAACGTATCTTCCGTAAGCTCCATTCTGGCAGTTCCAGGACAGACCGTTTACAGCGCAACCAAGGGCGCGGTAAATTCCATGACACAGACAATGGCCAAGGAGCTCGCTCCTTACGGCATACAGGTAAACGCAGTAGCTCCCGGCTTTGTCGGTACCGACATGATCAAGTCAATTCCGGGCGACCTCGCTGAGAAGTATCTTGAGAGCGTTCCGATGAAGAGATTCGGTTCAGCAGAAGATGTTGCAAACTGCGTTGCAAGCCTGCTTAGTGACGGCTTCTCATACATGACCGGCCAGGTAATCGTTCTCGACGGAGGCTTAAGTCTCTAAGATGAAAGTACTCATTCTTAACGGCAGCCCCAAGCTCGAGCGAAGCAACACCCTTAATGTTACAAATGCGTTTGTTTCAGGTTTTCCCGAAGGCACTGAAGTCAAAAAAATAGACATCTATGCAAAGGACATCAAGCCCTGCAGAGGTTGCTTTGCATGCTGGGCTTCTGCCGATGGCACATGCGCAATAAAAGATGACATGGCAGAGATCATTGCTGCCATCAAGGAAGCGGATGTCATAATCGAGAGCTTCCCGCTGTATTTCTACGGAATGCCTTCACAGCTCAAGGCGGTTACCGACAGATGCCTGTCGCTGGCTGAACCCTACATGGGTACCAGATCAGATGACGGTCAGACATTCAATAAGATGAGAGATCCTTCTATCTTTGATAAGAAGTTCGTAGTTATAAGTTCATGCGGCTATGTCGAGCTCGAACCCGTTTATCCGGCGCTCCTGGCACAGTATGACCTGATATGCGGCGGCAGGGACAGATATACATGCATCCTCTGCCCGATGGGCGAGGTCTTCATGACCGGCAAGGCAAAGAGGCAGATCAGAGTCTATATGGATGACCTGAAAAAGGCCGGCGCCGAGTATTGCGCCAATGATTTTAAGCTCGATCCGGAGACGATCCGCAAGCTGCAGATCCCGCTGCTGTCACCTGAAGGATTCGCAACTCTTACAAACTCTCACATGAATGAGGGCGGCTGGGCTGCGAGCAGGTTTGAGAAGTAAAATGGGTGTTAAGGTTGATTTTTCGAGAGGGAAATCAACCTTTTTCTTTTATTCGGGCGTTTATGGTCTATTTTGAATTCGGGGTGTATCTCTAATACCGTGTTTGTGTTGAATGAGACGCATATTTGGCGATTTTGCATCTCAATCAATTCATAGAGAGGTTTTGAGATACAGGCTGATCAGACTTATTCAAAACACTGTTTTCCCAGCCTGTTTAGATAACTCATTTCCATCCCCTCGAAAGAGTGTACCCCCTCATTCAGCAAATTCCTTTGATAATCAAAACTCTTGACGAAACCTCATCACTGTGAGATACTTTGACAATCAAACTATTTTATCCTGGGGAGAACTATGTCTGCACGCAGACGATCTCCAGGGGTGGAAAAGAAGGTTGTTCGATTAAATGACAGGCAGAATTATAGGACTCGGTGCATATATTCCGAAGAAGGTCGTTACTAATGACGACTTCGCTAAGTTCCTCGATACCAGCGACGAGTGGATCACCGAGCGTACCGGAATCAAAGAAAGACACATAGCGGATCACATTACTGAGAAGCCTTCTACCATGGCTATCGAAGCTGCCAAAAAGGCTGTTGAGGATGCAGGCATCGATCCTAAGGAAATCGACCTTATCGTTACTGCCAGCACGACATCCGATCTCGTAATTCCTTCGCTCTCCTGCGTTGTTCAGGAGGCTATCGGCGCAACTGAGAACTGTGGATGCTTTGACGTTAACTGCGCATGCCCCGGTTTCATTTGCGCATTCAACACTGTCCAGAGCTTCATCGAGTCAGGCAACTCAAAGATGGCTCTGGTAATCGGTTCAGAGTGCAACTCCAACTATGCAAACTATAACGACAGAGGAACATGCATCCTCTTCGGTGACGGTGCAGGAGCAGCAGTGCTCAAGGCAGACGAAGGCAAGCGCAATGAGTTCATCATGAGATCTTCAGGCGCGAGAAAGGACTGCCTCCACTGCGAGAATGCACGTCAGCCTGACCGTAAGGATGAGGAAGGCTTCGAGGAAGCAACTTCTTTCTACATGCAGGGCAGGGAAGTATTTAAGTTCGCAGTAACCGAAGTTCCGCAGATCATTAAGGATCTCGCGGCTAAGTTCAATTTCGATCTTGAGAATGACGTAGATTACTTCATCCTCCATCAGGCTAACGCGAGGATCATCGAAGCTACTGCTAAAAAGCTCGGCATCTCAAGAGACAAGTTCCCCATGAACATCATGCATTTCGGAAATGCGGCATCTGCGAGCATCCCGATGCTCCTTACGGAGATGAAACAGGACGGAAGGCTCAAGCCCGGCATGAAGATCGTTCTGGCAAGTTTTGGCGCAGGACTTACATGGGACGCTAATTACATTGAAATCTAATTCAAATTAATAGATATCGGCAAAGGAGAATCAGTATGACAAGAATCACAGATTTGGTCGGAATTAAATATCCTATCTTCCAGGGCGGTATGGCATGGGTTGCTGACTGGCACATCGCTGCAGCAGTTTCAGAGGCAGGCGGCCTTGGCATCATCGGTGTCGGCGGAGCTGACGAGAACTGGCTTCGTGACCAGATCAAGAAGTGCCGTGAAGCTACGGACAAGCCGTTCGGCGTAAACCTTATGCTCATGAATCCCAGAGCTCCTGAAATCGCGAAAGTAATCGCTGAGGAGAAGGTTAAGGTCGTAACAACTGGTGCAGGTTCACCGGAAAAGTATATGGAGATGTGGAAAGAGGCAGGCATCATCGTTGTTCCTGTTGTTGCAGGCGTTGCTCTCGCAAAGAGAATGCAGCAGTGCGGTGCTGACGCTGTAATCGCTGAGGGCACAGAGTCCGGCGGACACATAGGCGAGGCAACGACAATGACACTCGTTCCCCAGGTAGTTGACGCAGTTTCAATTCCCGTCATCGCTGCAGGCGGTATCGCTGACGGCAGAGGCGTTGCGGCAAGCTTCATGCTCGGTGCTGAAGGCGTTCAGTGCGGAACCGTTTTCTGCGCTTGCGAAGAAGTTAATGTTCACCAGAACTACAAGGAGATGGTCATCAAGGCAAAGGACAACTCAACAAGAGTTACCGGCAGATCTTACGGCCACCCTGTAAGACAGATCAGAAATGCCCTCTCAAACAAGTATCTTGAGATGGAGCAGAGCGGAGTTACTTTCGAGGAGCTCGAAGGACTTACGGTAGGAAGCCTTCGTAAGGCTGTAGTCGAGGGTGACACAAAGGAAGGCACGTTCATGGCAGGCCAGATCGCCGGTCTTGTCAATGAGATCAGACCTGCCAAGGTCATCATCGAGTCGATGTTCGAACAGGCAGACAAGCTCTTGGGAAGGAAGCTCGAAGCATAATGAGTATTGCATTTTGTTACCCTGGTCAGGGTGTTCAGCAGATAGGAATGGCAGAGGGCTTCGTTAAGTCCGATGCAAAGTATGCAGACATGATCGCCAAGGCTTCTGAAGCTTCCGGCATCGACATGAACAAGCTCCTTTTCGAGCAGAACGATGACATCAACATTACGGAGTTCACGCAGCCTGCACTCGTTACTGCATGCTGCATCATCACAGACGCGCTTTTGAAGGCAGGAATCAAGCCTGATGTAACAGCAGGCCTCTCCCTGGGCGAATACTGCAGCCTCTATGTTGCAGGCGCTTTGAACTTCGAAGATGCGGTAAGACTTACAAGGATCAGAGGAAGACTCATGTCATCCGAAGTTCCTGCAGGCGAAGGTTCAATGGCAGCAGTCATCGGTCTTGATAAGGAGACGATCCTTGAGGCAATCAAGGGTATCGACGGTGTATGGTGCGCAAACTTCAACTGCCCCGGACAGATCGTTATCACGGGTAAGAAGGAAGCCGTTGTTGAGGCTATGCCCAAGTGCACGGAGGCAGGCGCTCTGAAGGTCGTTGAGCTCAACGTTTCAGGACCTTTCCATTCACCTCTTCTCAAGGGTGCGGGCGACAAGCTCGGCAAGGAACTTGAGAGCGTTGAATTAGGTGACCTGAAGATCCCTTACATTCCTAACGTAAACGCAACTCCCGTAACTGACAAGGCACAGATCAAGGACCTCTTGAAGGCCCAGGTATCAAGCCCCGTTATGTGGTCAGATACACTCCGCGAGCTCGAGAAGATGGGCGTTGATACGATCATCGAGGTCGGCCCCGGCAGAACAATTGCGGGATTTGTCAGAAAGACAGTTTCGTCCATAAGAGTTTTTGGTGTTTCTACACCTGAAGACATAGAAAAATTATTGGAAAAGATCGGCTGATTTAAGGAGGATAAAATCATGTCAGAAAATACAAGAAAAACAGCAATCGTTACAGGTGCTTCAAGAGGTATCGGCAAGGCTATCGCATTAAGACTTGCAAAGAGCGGATACAACATCGCAATCGTTGACGCATGCCCTCTCGAGAACAGCAAGGAAGCTGAAGAAGAGGTAAAGGCTCTTGGAGTTGATGCAAAGGCATATCAGTGCAACGTTGCTGATTTCGATAAGGTAGCTGAGACAGTTGCCCAGATCAACGAAGATTTCGGTGGCATCTACATCCTCGTTAACAACGCAGGCATCACAAGAGACGGACTTCTCCTCAAGATGACAGAAGAGAATTTCGATGCAGTCATCGCAGTTAACCTCAAGGGTACATTCAACTTCATCAAGCACACAACTCCTTACATGATGAAGAAGAAGGAGGGAAGAGTCGTAAGCATTTCTTCCATCGTAGGCATCGAGGGCCAGGCAGGCCAGATCAACTACTCCGCTTCAAAGGCAGGTGTCATCGGTATCACAAAGTCAGCAGCAAGAGAGTATGCGTCCAGAAACATCACATTCAACGCCATCGCTCCCGGATATGTTGAGACACCCATGACAGCTGTTCTTACAGACAAGCAGAAGGAAGCCATCTTCGAACTGATCCCTCTCAAGAGATACGGTCAGCCTGAGGATATCGCTAACGCAGTTAACTTCCTCTGTTCTGAGGATGCTTCTTACATCACAGGACAGGTCCTTTCCGTTGACGGCGGAATGCATATGTAATTCATGGTGCTTATGGGGAGCACCTCGAAAATAAGATTTTTACGGAGAATAAATTAATGGCAAACAGAGTAGTAGTAACCGGCATGGGTGCGATCACACCTCTTGGTAACAGCGTTGAGGCTTTCTGGGAAGGTCTTAAGAAGGGAAAGGCAGCTACCGCGCCGATTACAAAGTTTGACGCAAGTGAAGCAAAGGTTAAGCTCGCATGCGAGGTAAAGGATTTCGATCCTCTTAACTACATGGATTTCAAGACAATGAAGCGTATGGAGCCTTTCGCTCATTATGCTTTGGCAGCAGCTACTGAGGCCATCAATCAGGCTGGTCTTGACATGACAAAGGAAGACCCTTACAGAGTTGGCGTTATCGTAAGCTCAGGCATCGGTTCAATGCAGGCACATGAGAGAGAACAGATCAGATTCGAGAAATCAGGCAAGATCGCTCCCATGTACATCCCGCTCATGATCGCCAACATGGCATCTGCAAACATTGCGATCCAGTACGGCATGAAGGGCCTCAACACATGCGTTATCACGGCATGCGCTACGGGTGCTCACTCAATCGGTGATGCATTCAAGGCAGTTAAGTACGGCGATGCTGACGTCATGATCACAGGCGGATGCGAAGCAGCCGTATGTAAGACAGGTATCCAGGGATTTGCAGCTCTCACTGCTTTATCCACAAACGAAGATCCCGAGACAGCTTCCAGACCTTTCGATAAGGACAGAGACGGTTTCGTCATCGGTGAAGGTTCTGGCGTTCTCGTTCTCGAATCTTATGAGCACGCAAAGGCAAGAGGCGCTAACATCCTCGCAGAGATGGTTGGTTACGGTGCTACATGCGACGCATTCCACATCACATCACCCGCAGAGGACGGAAGCGGCGCAGGCGAAGCAATGATCATCGCAATGAAGGAAGCAGGCATCAAGCCTTCTGACATCGATTACATCAATGCTCACGGTACTTCAACACACCACAACGACCTCTTCGAGACACGTGCTATGAAGTATGCGTTCAAGGAAGACATCAAGAACGTTTCCATCAACTCAACAAAGTCCATGATCGGTCACGTTCTGGGCGGTGCCGGCGGCGTTGAGTTCATCACATGCGTTAAGGCGATCCAGGACGGATATGTTCACGTTACTGCAGGCTCCAAGGAAGCTGAAGGTGAGATGGATCTTGATTACACCTTTATTGAACCTAAGAATCGCAATATAATATACGCTATGACAAACAACTTGGGCTTCGGCGGACACAACGCTTCGTTGATCGTTAAGAAGTTCGAAGAGTAAGGGGGAAGGAATATGGCAGCAGACAAGAACCCCAGAACAGGACTGACATTGGATGAGATGACGACCCTTATCAAGGCCGTATCTGAATCCAATCTTGACAGCTTCGATTATAAGGAAGGAGACTTCTCTGTTTCCCTCCACGCATCGAAAGGCTTTGTCCAGGCTGTATCAACACAGCAGGGCAACGTTACGGCTATGTCCGTACCTGACATCTCACAGGCCATGGCTCAGGCAGCTGAGACGGCAAGCGGAGATGACGATGATGACGACAATGCTTTCGTTATCAAGTCACCCCTCGTAGGTACTTTTTATGCGGCTCCTGCCGCTGACAGCGCACCTTTCGTAAAGATCGGCGACCGCGTCAAGAAGGGCCAGGTGCTTGCCATCGTTGAAGCAATGAAGATGATGAATGAGATCGAGTCAGATTGCGACGGCATGATCTCAGAGATACTCGTTAATAACGGTGAGGCTGTTGAATTCGGCCAGCCTTTGTTCAAGATTAGCTGATAACAGGAGGAACAATTAATGGCTAATGCGCTTAACACACAGGAGATCATGAAGATCATTCCCCACAGACATCCTTTCCTTCTCATCGACAAGGTTGAGGATTATGTACCGGGCGAATATGCTATCGCTTATAAGAACTTCACTTATGACGAATACTTCTTCAGAGGACACTTCCCTGAGATGCCTATCGTTCCGGGTGTTATCACAGTTGAGGCTCTTGCACAGACAGGTGCTGTTGCCATCCTCTCAAGAGAAGATTTCAAGGGCAAGATCGCCGTTTTCGCAGGTATTGACAAGTGCAAGTTCAAGACAGCAGTCGTTCCCGGCGACACAGTAAGACTTGAGACAAGAATCACTGCAATCAGAGGACCTGTCGGTCTCGGTGAAGCAGTTGCAACAGTTAACGGCAAGGTAGCCGTACAGGCAACACTCAAGTTCGCAATTCTTCAGTAAAAATTTGATCGCGGAGCCAGGAAGCAGATGATTAAAAAGGTCCTTATAGCTAACAGAGGCGAGATTGCGGTGCGTATCATCAGAGCGTGCCGTGAGATGGGTATTGAGACGGTTGCGGTATGTTCCGAGCCTGACAGAAATGCCCTTCATGCAATGCTCGCGGACCACACCATCTGCATCGGTCCTGCTGCATCTTCCGAGAGTTATCTGAACATCGGAAGGATCATAAGCGCTACGATCACATCAGGCGCTGATGCAATCCATCCGGGCTTCGGTTTCTTATCTGAGGATTCGAAGTTTGCGAGGATCTGTGAGAGATGCAATATCACTTTCATCGGACCTTCATCCGAGATGATCGCGGCCTCAGGCAACAAGGCTCAGGCCAAGAAGACCATGATGGACGCAGGCGTTCCGACAATTCCCGGCAGTGCCCAGGCAGTCAATACCGTCAAGGAAGGTCTGGAACTTGCTGATATCGCCACATATCCCGTCATGATCAAGGCGTCACTCGGCGGTGGCGGCAAGGGAATGAGAATTGCAAGGAACAGGGATGTTTTCGAGCAGGCATTCCTGACGGCACAGACAGAAGCAAAGAACGCATTCGGCGATGACATGATGTATATCGAGCATTATGTCGAACACCCGAAGCACATAGAGGTACAGATCCTTGCTGACAAGTTCGGAAATGTCGTTCATTTGGGCGAGCGTGACTGCTCCATCCAGAGAAATCACCAGAAGCTCATCGAAGAGACGCCCTGTGCAACATTGAGCGAAGACTTAAGACAGCAGATCTGCGAAGCAGCTGTTAAGGCTGCAAAGGCAGTAAATTACGAAAACGCTGGAACCGTTGAGTTCCTTCTCGAACCTTCAGGTAAGTTCTACTTCATGGAGATGAACACGAGGATTCAGGTCGAGCACCCCATCACAGAGTGGGTAACGGGAATCGATCTTATCAAGGAGCAGATCAGGATCGCTGCAGGCGAGCCTTTGAGCTTCACACAGGATGACATTAAGTTTTCCGGCCATTCCATCGAAGTCAGAATCAACGCCGAAGATCCCGACCACAAATTCAGACCCTGCCCCGGTAAGATCAACACGGCTTACCTTCCGGGCGGCAAGGGAGTACGCATAGATTCTGCAGTATATTCAGGTCTCGAGATCCCGCCTTACTACGATTCAATGCTCGCGAAGCTGTCCGTATGGGCACCTACGAGAGATGAAGCGATCAGAAAAGCAAAGACTGCCTTGGGCGAGGTCATCATCACAGGCATCAAGACAAATGTCGATTACCAGTACGGAATCCTGAATGATTCAGATTTTGTAGACGGTAAGACTGACATTGATTTTATAGACAAGCATTCGCGAAAATAAGGCTGACATAAATGGAACTCAGATATTTATTTAAGAAGACACAGACCGGCAATAACGAGACTGAGAAGAAGGAAGAGCAGGCAGCTCCCCAGACACCTCAGGGACTTTTTCATAAGTGCGATAAGTGCGGTCAGACTATTTTCGCCGAGGAATTAAGAAAAGACTTATTCGTTTGCCCGACATGCGGCAACTATTTCCGCATGTTCGCTTCCACAAGGATCGGCAACATCATCGATAAAGGCACTTTCGAAGAGTGGGACACCGACATCGGAGAGACAAACCCTCTTAAGACACCCGGTTACGAAGACAAGATCAAGAGACTTCAGGAGAAGACTGAACTTGATGAAGCTGTCATTACGGGTAAGGGACTGATCAACGGTCACGAGACATGCATCGGCGTCATGGACTGCCGCTTCATGATGGCTTCCATGGGAAGCGTCGTAGGCGAGAAGATCACAAGACTTTTCGAGCGTGCAACGGAAGATGGTCTTCCAGTCATCATGTTCACTGCGTCAGGCGGTGCGAGAATGCAGGAGGGCATCATCTCACTCATGCAGATGGCTAAAACGTCTGCAGCCATAAAGAGACATTCAGACAAGGGACTTCTCTACATAACAGTTCTTACCGATCCTACAACGGGCGGCGTTACCGCAAGCTTTGCAATGCTCGGTGACATCATCCTCGCAGAACCCGGTGCGCTCATCGGATTTGCAGGTCCGCGTGTTATCGAGCAGACGATCGGACAGAAGCTTCCGGAAGGATTCCAGAGATCCGAGTTCTTACTTGAGCACGGCTTTGTTGATGCCGTTGTTGCCCGTAAGGGAATGAAGAAATATTTGAGCAACATCCTCAAGCTCCATGAGAATAAGGGTGAATATGAGTTTGAATTCGAGAAGCCCAAGAAGACAAAGGCTTCCCGCAAGTCTAAGCTCACGCCCTGGGACAAGGTAATGATCTCAAGAGGCAAGGACCGCCCGGTAGCACAGGATTACATCAAGGCGCTGTTCCCTGATTTCATTGAGTTCCATGGTGACAGATTCGTTAAGGATGACAAGGCGATCATGGGCGGAATCGCAACATTTGCGGGCCGTGCAGTTACTGTGGTTGCAGAGTCCAAAGGTCATGATACAAAGCAGAACGTAGAGCGCAATTTCGGCATGCCTTCACCTGACGGTTACCGCAAGGCATTAAGACTCATGAAGGAAGCCGAGAAGTTTAAGCGCCCCGTTATCTGCATCATTGATACTCCAGGCGCATACTGCGGTCTCGAAGCTGAGGAGAGAGGACAGGGCGAAGCAATTGCCAAGAACCTCTACGAACTCTCATCACTCAAGGTTCCGGTTTTGTCCATCATCATCAGTGAGGCTGGCTCAGGCGGAGCACTGGCTCTTGGTGTGTCAGATAAGATCTGGATGCTCGAGAATTCCATCTATGCAATCCTCTCACCTGAGGGTTATGCAAGCATCCTCTGGAAAGATTCCAAGCGCGCTCCCGAGGCTGCAGCTGAGATGAAGCTCACGGCTGACGACATGCTGTCTCTCGGAATCGTTGAGAAAGTTATTGCAGAGCCTGAAGATCTTTCCAGATCCAACATCTCAGAGGTTACCGGCCAGATTGCCCAGGATCTTGCAGTCTTTATTAAGGACAACATGGAATTTGACGGTGAAGCGCTGTGCGAAGCAAGGTATCAGAGATACCGTAAGTATGGTGCCTGAACGGACAAATTTGCCACAAATCATAAATGCGTTATATAATTAACCTTTAATCAAGTCAGACTGAAGGACATTGTATAATGAAAAAAGCAGGCGCATTAATTTTATCAGCAGCTCTTGTTGCATCTGTGATTGCAGGATGCAGCTTCTATCCGAACAAGAAAGAATTCGAAGATATCTACGGACCCCAGCTCTACGGTTATCTGAATCACAAGTACTATTTTGACGGACAGGAAATCCCGACTACAGAATCAAATTTCTATTTCATTAACGGATTCCTTGACTTAAGCGTTTATGCCGGTTACGGCTATTTCCCTGCAACAACAATGGGAAATTTCGATCTTGCTGCAGAATTTACGATAGAAGATTATACGACATGCGGTGAATACTTCATCGATTATTCAGAGTATACGATGGAGAGCACATTCATTCTTGCATCCCGTGCACAGCAGGAAGGTGTTACTCTTCCCGCAGAAACGAATGCGTCGATCGATGAGATGATCGAGAATATCAAGAAAGATAATCCCGATACAACGGTCGACAAGTATCTGCAGATATACTACGGTCCCGGCATGGATGAGGCAACATTCAGAAAGATACTCGAGAGATACTATCTCGCAGACGTATATTCCAAGCAGTATTGTGACAAATATGAGTTTGATGATGAAACAAAGTACGTACCTTATTTAAGATACGCTTTGTTCATGGCAGATGAACAGGCTGACCAGACAGAAAAGTACAAGGCACTTGAAGCAGCTACTACTCTGAAGAACGGATGCAAGAACCTGGATGATTTTAAGGCCCTTGCTGAAGCTGCAGCGCAGGCAGGTACCGTAGCTGAAACAAACGATATTCTTGTTCCCAAGGGAAAGATGGTTCCGAAGTTTGAGGAATGGGCTTACGGAGAGAACAGGAAAGAGGGAGAAATAGACATCATCTATGCTCCTGAATACGGATATTTCGTAGTAGGTTATTTAGGACTTCAAGAGCAGGATAAGGAATCTCTTGATAAGATCGCACTCGATGAACTGAGCCTTTCCGTTTACAATGAGATTGAGGCTAAGACCCATGATTTCCATACTGACGATGAGTATAAGCCGGCACACGAGGCACCTACTCCCACACCGATTCCGGGAGCACCCGTAAGTGCAGGATCCATGTCAACGACAGATGTCCTCATTGTTGTATTGATCACTCTCGTTGCGGTAGCGGTCTTAGTAGGCCTGGTATTCCTTGGCATGTATTCCATCAATAAGAACAACAAAGATAAGATCAAGGGAAAGAATTCCTCCGGCAAGTCCGGAAGCAGCAGCAAAAAGAACGCTTCTTCCTCAAAAACCACTCAGTCCAAGCCTGCCAAAAAGAAGGTAGAAAAAAAGGAAAAAGATGAGGACAAAGAAGAATCTGACGAAGACGACGAGTAATCCCTGAATTGATTTTATTTTGATCCTTAAGAACTGTCTCAAATTTGAGGCAGTTCTTTTTTGTCCGTTTATTCGGGTTGTTGAAATACGCAACTTTCTTTAGAATCAATATCAGCACGGCAAATAAATCTTTGGAGGTACAGGCCATGAGCGGTATTAAGATCCAAAAGATAAGCATTACTGATTTTACGGCAGATGCAGTTGTCAATGCTGCCAATTCTGCCCTCATGATGGGCGGCGGGGTCTGCGGTTACATCTTTCGCGGGGCAGGCGCTGCCAAGATGACTGCCGCCTGCATGCAGATCGGCCATTGTCCCACCGGTTCTGCAGTCATCACTCCGGGATTTAATCTTCCTGCAAAGCATGTAATCCACGCGGTCGGTCCGGTCTGGCACGGAGGCAAAAAGAATGAACCCGAACTCCTGTACGGTGCATATAAGAGTTCTCTTAACGTAGCGCGGGAGAATGATCTTCATTCGATCGGTTTTCCGCTTATATCGGCAGGCATTTACGGATACCCCTTAGAGCAGGCATGGGAGAGAGCAATAACGGCGTGCAGAGATTTCTTATCTGAGAATCCTGATTATGAGATAGACATAACGTTTTGCGTTCTTGATGACCACATAATGAAAACGGGAGAAAGGATCCTTGGGGGTAACGGGCTATGATCGTTCTGGTTAACCAAAAAAGCATCGGTAAGAATAAGCGGATCAAAACGGTACCGCTTGAGTATAAGGATGTTCCGGGAAACCTTTATGACCTGATCGGAAATACCGTTAAGATCATGGTCGAAGATTTTTACCGGAGAGTCAAGAACCGGGAATCACCTTTAAGTGAAGAACAGATAAAGGATCTTGCCGAGATCGGAAGGGTATCTTTTGGAATCATATATAACGATAAGATGCCTGATGTTAAGGAGGCGGTAGACACTGCAGTCCTGGCATACAGGGACGGTCTCGTTGCCATTTTCATTAATGATGAGCTGGTTGAAGTTAAGTCGGAGCAGCCGACACCTACAGAAGAAGAACTTAAAAAGTGCACCATAGAACTGCATGAGAATGACACCATAAGTTTTGTCAGGCTGACAATGCTGGCAGGACGCATGTGGTAATAATACAAAACGGTTAAGGGGGATAAAATGAGCGATTATAAGCTGTTCAGTCAGGTATCAAACCGTATCAAAGAGGAAAAGACAAAACTGTTGTCCACGACAAGCAAGGATTTTCAGAATCTGGTCAACGTGATAATCCACGGCAGCTCAGTTACTGATAGCGGTCTGGAAAAGAAATACAAAGAGGCACTTAAAAAGGACGTTCCTTCCGCCTTCTTCAGGAAATATGAGAAGGACCTTAAGAAGGTAATAAAACCTGACCTTATCCCTCTGTTTTATTATGAGATCGACAATGTCAGGTCATACCAGTACGATGATTCCATATACAGAAGGAATTTCAGGAGCAACGATTACCGCACTTACATAAAAGCAATTCACGGCATACTGGTTGAGTTTATTGTTTTCTCCATACTTAATGTCGATATAAACGATTATCTGCTCGAGAATACTTCCGAGGAAATAACTGCTTATAAGAATTACTGTTACGGAGTCGAGCAGTTCCCGTTCATAATTGCCGCACTGATAGACAACGGTGATCAGAAGATCCGGGCGACTATCGAAGACATCGTTCTTAATAACGGCGGAAGAGTCAGCACGGAGATCATCCGCGGCGTTTTCGTAAGTAAAGATCCGAAGATGTATGAACTCATGGAGAAGCTCCTGCTCGCGGCCCGTCTCCAGGAGGGCCTCAGACAGGCTGTCTGCGAGTGCATGGACTTCGGTACCAGAGAAGCTTTTGATTATATGTTCAAGGTCATCCTTGATAACGATCTGCAGCGGTTTTCTTCTGTACAGCGTGCGATCGAAGTGACAACGGGTCTTGTTGCACCTGATGAAAAAGGCGGCGACCGCATCACAAAGAAGCAGTGCGCACTTATACACAAATACCTGACTGAACCTTCAGAGCGTGATATTGCTTTCGCGAGTGACGATCATATGGAGATCTATCTTGCGCTCTGGGCAATCGGAACCGAGAGGGTTGAAGATGCATTTGCAAAGGCAGAAGATCTCATTTATGACGGCGGCAGGGAACAGCGGGTTACGGCTGCGTTCTTCCTGGCAAACTTCTGCTACGATTCCAATGTGTTCATGAGGATTTTTTCCAGGAAGAAGGACGAGCCTGAGATCATCGCTCTCACAATGAGCAGGTTCATGGGCAGCCGTTCTTCTGCCATGATGAGCGTGCTTAAGGAAGAAGGCGGCACCTACCGTGAATATGTTTCGCACAGGGTATTTGCCAATCCGACGTATTATTTTGAAGATGAGAAAGAGGCAAGGGAAGCGTACTTTATCCTCAAAGACATATTGGCACTTATTCCAAACAAAAAGCTTGAGTATAACGGACTTGTTTTCCCCTGGGTCAAAGCGGCTCTGACTAAGACTGACTGTGTCTCGAGAATGGCTTACTGTGCGAGTGCATCAATGGACAAGACATTAACGCTCGAAGCTGCCAGAGACATTGCTTCCGTAGAAAAATGGGAGAGAGAAGAAGCTTTGGCACTGCTCCTTACCGAGCCGGAAAACAGGGAAGAATATGAGATCCTTACCCGAGCCATGGGTGACGGTGAAGAACGTACCAGAGACCGTGCCAACCGCATGCTGACACACGAACTGAAGCGTGACACGACATATCTTGATCCCGAGATAAGAGCAGGCGAAGGCAAGCTCCCTTCATTCTGCTATGAAATCCTCGAAGACATGTTAAGACTTAAGCGTTCCGACATGAGACAGAATGTAATCAACATGCTCATGACAATGGACGACGAGGATAAGATCTCAATGTTTGAACGCCTTCTGTCTGATAAGGCTGAAGAGAAGCGTACGGCTGCTCTTGACATGATCCTGCTCATGAAGAAGGACAACTCTCCTTCATTTGCAAAAGCTGCAGAAAAGACAGCGGTCATTACTTCGCCAACGACACAGGAGCAGGTTCTCCTCGATGAGATCACGGGTTCTTCCGATGACCATTCGGACGATGCCGGAGAAGGCAGAGGACTCTTCGATCCGACGGCTGAATACGAACCTGTTTTTGACATGGAACTCATCGAGAACTGCAATAAGGTCTGGGACAGGGTCTTCCCGAATAAGAAGATCGGCAAAAAGCTCTTCAGCATGAAGACAAAGACCGACGAGCTGAAGATATTCAAGGCTCTGGATGACCTGATCGAGAAGAACAAAGAACTCGAATATGAGGTATGGGGAGATAAGAAACTGCTCGGAAACGGCATTGTCGGAAGATACATTGACGGCAAAAAGATAATTCCTTTCCCTGAACTCTGGGATTCATTCTATGAGGAATCAGTAAAGACGGAAGATCAGCTGGTAAGGCTCTCTTTCATGTTGAGCCGCGGGAGAGCTTACGGTTTTGATACCAGTGTAAATGGTTATAAGGAATTCTGTGATAAATACGCGGGAGAGTTTTTCGGTGCGGAACTGAATAAGTTGGATCTGAAAGATTATAAGCATTCCAGGGATTTCAGTGACGTGATCACATACATGTGTGACAAGCATGACATAAGTGAGATCAAATCGGATATCGGACGTGCAGTTGCATATCACATTGCGTTCTCTGATGATCCCATGATCTTCTCATTTACCAAAAAAGACATAGCAGAGAGCCGAAGCCAGGCGAATCTGAAGAAAGAGAACTTCACGAGAACTCCGTTAACGGACGGCCGTTTCTCCATGTTTATCGGAGGCATGTTTGCCGATCTGAAGTCATTCCCTATCAGATATGCCCTGGTAAGAAAGTTTGGCGGCAGCTATTCCAGAGACTATGTTCTGTATAATTACTATACGGTCGGCGGCGATAAAAATATGGAAAAACAGAATATTCCGACTATCGAAGAATACATTGCTGCATGTGCCGGCGGCCTGATATCAAAAGACTTCCTGTACAAGAGGATCTTCGACGGTTTTGAGAGCGAGACTCTGAGAATGCTGTCTGCCGTGATCCTTTTCATCCGAGAGAGGAATGACGCCAAGACAACGAGAGTCAGAAGATATTACTACCGTGGAAACTATGCGTCGGTTGGAACGCTCCTGGGAAGAAAGAATATCAGGGAAGAGATAGATCCTGACAAGCTTACAGACAGGGAGAAAGCTACTCTTGATCTGGCGGAAGAGTGTTTTGATACTCTTGTTTCCTATTGCGTCGGCAAAGAACTTAAACGAGGCGATTCCCCGACCGAATATTCCGGCATTATGAAAGAAGTCGGAAGGCTTTACGGTCTGAATTACTTTGTCGGCATTCTCAAGGCATTCGGCAAGAGCACATTTAACCGTTCCAAATACCTGTCTTACAGAAATTCCGATACCAAAGAAGACGTGCTCTCACATCTTCTGGGAGTATGCGTTCCGGACAGCCGTGAAGGCGACGTAAAGGAACAGGCAGCAAAACTTAAGGCAATGATCAAAGGAACGGACATCAAGGAAAAGCGTCTGATCGAGGCTGGTCTGTTTGCTCCCGAGTGGCTCGACATCATTGGCGAACTGCTGCAGATCCCCGGATTCCATTCCGGCTGCTACTATTTCATGGCTCACATGAACGAGAAGTTCGATGAGAAGCGCAAGGCGGTCATAGCTAAATATTCTCCGCTCTCGGAAGACGAATTTAATGCGGGTGCGTTTGATAAGTCGTGGTTCGATGAAGTATACGGCGTATTGGGCGAGAAGAAGTTCGAAGAGATCTACGATGCAGCCAAATACATTTCCGACGGCGCAAAGCATGCGCGCGGCAGGAAATATGCTGATGCCGCAACAGGCAAACTCGATCCGAAGAAGACAAGAGACGAGATCGAGAAGAAACGTAACAAGGACCTTCTCATGGCTTATGCGATCCTCAACGGAACGGATGAAGAGATCCGCGAGAGATACAGCTATATCAGACAGTTCATCAAGGAGAGCAAAAAGTTCGGCGCGCAAAGACGCGCGAGCGAGAAGCTGGCAGGTGAGACAGCCATAAAGAACATGGCTACTGCACAGGGCTATCCTGATGAGACGAGATTCATCCTGAAGATGGAAAACGACATTGCATCCGAACTTGCCGGTTTCTGGGAAATGCAGAAGATAGGCGATGTCGAGATGTGCCTTGTTGTCGACTCCGGCAAGGTGGATATCAGGACCGTTAAGGGCGGAAAGGAATTGAAATCCATTCCAGCTGCGCTTAAGAAGAACGAACAGGTATTGGATCTCCAGGAAGCAAAGAAGACATTTACCGAGCAGTATAGGCGTACGAGGATAATGCTCGAGGAAGCTATGGAGAGCAGGACGTCATTCTTAAGCGAAGAGATAGAGGCCATGCGCATGAATCCGGTTCTGACCGGCATGATCGATTCGCTTGTATTCGAATCCGAAGGAAAATTCGGCCTCTGGAAAGACCTTAAGGTAAAGAAGGGTGGCGAGGTCTTTGTTGCCCATCCGTATACGATGTTCAAGGCAGGCACATGGAAGGACATGCAGGCATTGATCTTTGAAAATGAGATCGCACAGCCGTTCAAACAGGTTTTCCGCGAGCTCTACGTAAAGACCGAAGAAGAGATCAACGCATTAGATTCCAGACGTTATGCCGGCAACCAGATCCAGACAAAGATGACAGTTGGTGTCCTCAAGAACAGACGCTGGGTTGCAGACGTTGAAGACGGCCTGCAGAAGGTCTATTACAAGGAAAACATCATCGCTACGATCTTTGCTCTCGCAGACTGGTTCTCACCTTCTGATGTCGAAGCACCGACTCTTGAGTGGGTTGCTTTCTTCGACCGTAAGACCGGAGAAGCGATGCAGATAAAGGACGTTCCGGACATCCTGTTCTCGGAGGTCATGCGTGACGTTGATCTTGCCGTAAGTGTCGCACATGCCGGTGAAGTCGATCCTGAGATGTCCCATTCCACGATCGAAATGCGCCGCGCCGTTGCAGAGTTCACATGCAAGAGTTTCAAGCTGGGGAACGTGTACTTTACGGATTCGCACGCCATCGTCAAGGGAACGCGCGCAAACTACACGATACATTTGGGCAGCGGAATCATCCATCTCGAAGGCGGTCTCATGATCAACGTCCTTCCCGTTCACTCACAGAAGAGGGGAAGGATCTTCCTGCCGTTTGTTGACGACGATCCGAAGACAGCCGAAGTTATATCCAAGATCCTTCTTTTCGCTGAGGACAATAAGATCAAGGATCCGTTTATCTTAAACCAGATAGTATAAGGAGCCGCATATGGATACTAAAAAGTTCCTTAAGAAAATGACAGTTGCCGACAAGGCTAGACTTCTTTGCGGAACGACACCGTTCTCGATCGGAGGATTTGAATCAGCTGCAGGCTTTATTCCTGAATTAAACATGCAGGATGGCGGCACGGGCATTAATTTTGAGCATCTCTTCGGCCATTGTTTCGTAGATGAAGACCTTGCCCGAAGATATACATTCGAAGAAGGCATGCATGTCATCCGCCATTTCTATGAACCCGATAAGCTCACCAAAAACGAAAAAGCATTAAGGGCTGAACTGAACGGGAAGCTGATCGAATACCGAGGCGGAATAGATGTTGCACCCGGATGTTATCCGCCGGGAATTCTCCTTGCTGCCACATGGAATCCGAAGACGGTTTACGAGGCAGGTAAGGCACTCGGAATGGAAGCAGCCGTTTACCATGTGGGCGTGCTCCTGGGAACGCCCAACTGCAATATATTAAGAGAGCCGGTTAACGGAAGGTTCTTCGAAGGCTATTCGGAAGATCCCTTCCTCGCGAAAACCCTGGCACCCGAGATGTGCAGGGGCGTTGAGAGCATGGGTGTATCTTCCAATGTAAAGCACTTTGCTTGCAACAATCTGGAAATAAACAGAAGGATAATCAATGAAATAGTTTCAATACGGGCGCTGAGGGAGATTTATCTTCCAGCCTTTGAGGCATGCAGCAAGGTTGCATCGACTCTCATGAGTGCATACCCTTCGGTCAACGGGAAGCACTGTTCTGAGAACCCCTGGCTCCTTAATGACGTATTGAGAAATGAATGGGGCTACAAGGGCGTTACCATGACCGACTGGGACGCAATAGTTACGGACACGGGTGATTCCGTTGCCTGCGGTCAGGATCTGTTCATGCCCGGTCCGTGGGATCCTTCAGCCATTGTTAAGGCAGTCGAAGAGGGCAGATTGGAAAAGAAGGTTTTGGACGAGGCGGCAGGTCGCGTTTTGGACCTCATAAACAGACATAACACTGTTACAATGCCCGCCGGGCTTGGATCTTCCGGGTATAAGAAGACCGGAGACAAGGCGGCATATAAGGCAGCTGAAGAGGGCATTGTCATGCTCAAAAACAGATCTCATCTGCCGCTTAAGAAGACTTCAAAGATTGTTTTCTTCGGCCCTGACAGCTTTAGGATCTTCGGCACCGGTAGTGCCCAGGTAATGACTGACAGGTCGACGGCACTGTCTTCAGAACTTGCAAAGATCCTTGGTGACAGTCATGTTCTGAAGGATGACATGGAAGCTTTCCGTAAGGGTGCCACGGCAATCGTCATTGAGACCATTGAATCAGGTGAAGGCACAGACAGACCCGATCTGAAGCTCAGCAGCAGGACTGTTCAGACCATGAGAAAACTTTCGCGTGACAAAGGCAGGGGCAAGATCTGCCTGATATTGAACACTCCCGGACCTGTCGAATTAGCAGGCCTCGAAGACAAGGCCGATTCCATATTCGCGGTATTCTATCCGGGCATGATGGGTGCAAAGGCGATGGCGGACATCCTCACCGGTAAGGTTAATCCTTCCGGCGCACTGCCATGCACGTTTCCTGTTTCATACAAAGATACGCCCGCTTATCTTAACTATCCTGACAGCCTGACCTGTGTTTACGGCGAAGGGATCTATGTCGGTTACAGGGGTTATCAGAAGCGCGGGATCAAACCGCTGTTCCCGTTTGGTTACGGCCTGTCTTATTCGAAGTTTGCATCAGATGATATCTTCGGTTCGAGAAAGGGTAATAAGTTCAGTGTTACGGTAGGTGTAGAGAACATAAGCAAGACCGACGGTAAAGCTATTGTTCAGCTTTATGTTTCGAAGAGCAGACCGGTAACGCAGAGGGAACCCGTACGGCTTATCGGGTTTGCAAAAAAACTGATCAGGGCGGGAAGCAGATCGGAGGTAAAGATATCTTTCGATAAGCATGAACTGGCATATTTCGATGAGGAACATAACAGGTTCCTGGTAGAGGGCGGCAATTATGAGCTCTTTGTAAGCTTTACCGGCTGTGAGGACCTTATTCCTGCAGGCAGTATATTCATTGCGGACGGTTCTGAAGAGCTGCAGTGCGGACCGGATTGGAGACTGGGCAGGATCGCTGAATACAGGGAACTTACCGATGCCATTCAGAAGGACTGTGAGACCTTAAACATTCCGTTTATGGAGTTTACCGTTAACCTCCAGTATGTACCTTCCATGAAGCTTTGCGAGCTGTTTAAGGACACTTCAGGATTTGAGAATTTCAACAGGGCGGCAAAGGAGTTTAAACCGGAGTAAAACCCTCTGATTTCCGCGGAAATTAGGCGATTCTTCCCAAATAGTGTATATTAATTAGACTGTTTTTCAGAAACGGGAGGAATAGCATGAGCGAATATGATTTTCTGATAGTCGGTGCAGGCTTATATGGTGCGACTTTTGCACGTCTTGCAACGGATGACGGCTATAAGTGCCTCGTAATAGACAGAAGAGACCACATCGCGGGTAATGTATATACGGAAGATGTAAACGGCATCAATGTTCATAAATACGGAGCGCATATCTTCCACACGAGCGACAAGGAAGTGTGGGATTTTGCTAACAGATTTGCAGAGTTCAACCGTTATACAAACTGTGTAGTCGCTAACTATAAGGGTGAGCTCTACTCAATGCCTTTCAATATGTACACATTCAATAAGATGTGGGGCGTTGTTACGCCTGCAGAGGCAAGAGCAAAGCTTGATGAACAGATCGCTCTGGGAAAGGTGGACGAACCTAAGAACCTGGAAGAACAGGCAATCTCCCTCATCGGACCTGACATCTACAACAAGCTCGTTAAGGGTTATACGGAGAAGCAGTGGGGCAGAAAGGCAACGGAACTTCCAGCCTTTATCATCAAGAGACTTCCCGTAAGACTTACTTACGATAACAACTATTTCAACGACAAATTCCAGGGAATCCCGATGGGCGGATATACAAAATGGATCGAGAACATGCTTGATGGCATTGAGGTAAGATTGGGAACAGATTTCCTTGAACAGAGAGAATCTTTGGCTAAAATTGCCAAGAAAACCATCTATACGGGCATGATTGACGAGTATTATAATTACTCCCTGGGCAAACTCGAGTACAGAAGTCTGAGATTTGAGACAGAATATCTGCCTGATACTGATGACTTCCAGGGCAATGCGGTAATCAATTATACTGACGCCGAGACACCGTTCACGAGGATTTTGGAGCACAAGCATTTTGAGTTCGGAACAGGCAAGGGTACGGTTATTACTCACGAGTATCCCGCAGAGTGGAAACCGGGTGATGAGCCCTACTATCCGCTTAACAACGATAGGAACAATGAACTTTACCAGAAGTACACCGAACTGGCTGAAGCTGACGGAAACGTTGAGTTCGGCGGAAGACTCGGAAAGTACAAATACTATGACATGGACGATACCATCGCCGCATGTACACAAGACTACAGAAGGATAACAGGAAAATGAAGAAAATCAGTGCATTAATTCTGTCAGCGGCAATTGCCGCATCTGTAATTGCCGGTTGCAGCAATGAACCTGCCACATCTGAATCTTCCGTTGCTTCATCGGAAGTAATCGCATCAACGGGTGAGCCGGTATCTACCGAGGCAGCTGTTCAGACTCCGATGACTTTTGAAGAGATCTATGGAATCCAGCTCTCGAGCTACCTTGATCACCAGTATTACTTTGAAGGTGAGGCAATCCCCGTCACGGAATCAAATTTCTATTTCGTCAACGAGTTTGCAAATCTGTGTAACGATGCCAACATGGGATATTATGCGTTAACGGCAACGGGACACATTGATCTCTCAGCTGAATGTGACGTTGAAGGATATGATACATACGGTGATTTCTTTGTTGAGCAGTCAGAGCTCTATCTTCAGGATGTTTATATCCGCCTTAAGCGCGCAAAGGATGCCGGCGTAACACTTTCCGAAGAATCAAAGCAGGCGATCAATGACTCCATGGAATATCTGCAGTCTCTTGCTGCCGGTTCAGGAATGTCACTTGATGAGTATATCAAGCTGTACATCGGCCCCGGTATCGATGAGACCAGCTTCAGAATGATCCTGGAAAACAACCAGATCGCATATTACGATTATCCGCTCTATTACTATAACAATTACGGCATAGCTGATTATGTTAAGACCATCGAGAGCGTTCCTTACATCAGATATGCGCTTTTCTATGTGTCTGATGATGCAGATCAGTCCGAGAAAGACAAGGCTCTAGAGAATGCTACTGCAATGAAGAATGCCTGCAAGAGCATTGACGACCTTTCTACTCTTGCTGCAGCTGCCGCATCAGAGGGTACGGTTCTTGATCAGGGTGACATTGAAGTTGCCGGAGAGATGGCTGCGGAAAAATTCGTTGAATGGTCAGTGGCAGAAGAGCGTACGGAGGGCGAGATCGATATCATCTATAATCCCGGATTCGGATATTTTGTCGTAGGTTATATCGGACACAAAGACGTTTATTACGCTCCGCACATAACATACGCACTGTTCTTTGCACCTGACGGAGCAGAACAGGATGTTAAGGACAAGGCTCTTGAATCCGCTACGGCATTGAAGGATTCCACTGCAAGTGCAGAAGATCTGGTTTATTCCGCAGGAGTAGCCAATGATCAGGGTTCTATTACGGTCCTCAAAGGCGATGTTGTTTCCGAACTGGTTGACTGGGCTTTTGATGACAGCCGCAAGGAAGAAGACATGGATATTATCTATGCTCCTGAGAAAGGCTATTACGTTGTCGGTTATAACGGAACACAGGAAGTCAGCCAGAGCTATACAAACAACAAACTGAGAAATTCGATCAATGAAGAGATAAAAGCTGAAGCATACGATCTCCATACTGATGATGTATTCCTTCCTGCACCTGCAGCACCTACACCTACCGAAGTTCCTGAGATCGTTGCTACTGAGTCTGCCGTTAACGAGATTCTTGCTTCTGATGCAGCCGAGACAGCGGTTAACACACCTGTTCAGGGCGGCGGTGCAACAACGGCAGATGTTCTCGTAGTTGTATTCATCACTCTTGCTGCAGTAGCCGTAGCAGCAGTTATCATCATCCTCATTGTTCATGCCATGAAGAACGGCAAGAAGGATGACGTATATGATGATCCTGATGATGCTGATGATGACGATGAGGATGAAGAAGACGAGAAGCCCGTAAAGAAGGAGAGCAAATCTTCTGATAAGGACGGGGACGATGAGGAATCTGACGATTCGGAAGAAGATTCAGATGAAGAATCAGATGACGAGTCAGATGATGAAGACGAAGAGGATGAGGAAGAGAAAAAGTAAAGCTGTTCCTTAAGTTTTCAAAATAGGATAATGTGGGCTGTTCGGTTTGCCGGGCAGCCTTTTTCTTTGGATGGCTGCAATACTTTTTTAGTGCCTGAAACAGACAATTTAGGTATCGAAAGAGTATTGAGAGCGGTCTGATACCTTTTCAGCACCTAAAAGGGCTCAAAAAAGTATTGAAAAACATTGTCTTCTCGAAAGGCACGATAAAACAGTTCCGAAGACCGTATGGCTTTCGATTCTTTCTTTTATTTACTAATATAGGGCGTCATGTTAAAATTTTAGGCTGTAGAATTTTAATCATTTATGTTCAGGAGTGTAATTTCATGGAGATTACAAAGGATCTGGTTCAGTACTTGGAGAGCCTCGGGCGTCTCGAACTGAGCCCCGAAGATGAAGAGAAAACACAGAAAGCTCTGGGCGATATTCTGGGCTATTTTGACCAGCTGAGCGAGCTTGACACTGAAGGCGTTGAACCTCTGAGCCATGCTGCAGGCGTTTCAAACGTTACACGTGAAGACGTTATCGCCAATGAGGATATGAGGGATGCGGTCTTGAGCAACGCACCCGAGACGAAGGACGGTACGATCCTCGTACCGAAGACCTTTGATTAAGGGGTGGCGTTATGACAGACATTGAGATCCGTAAACTTGGAGCCCTCGAGATCGGCTCCGCAATCAAGGAAGGCAAGATCACTTCCGTACAGGCAACAAAGGCATTCTTAGATGCCATTGATGCGATCGACGGCGAATATAAGTCCTACATCACGGTCATCAGAGACGAGGCGCTCGCAAAAGCCGCAAAAGCTGATGAAGCCATCAAGGCAGGAACGTTAACAGGTCCTCTGGCTGGTGTTCCGATCGCAATCAAGGACAATATCTGCACCAAGGGAATCAAGACGACCTGCGCATCCAAGATGCTCGGAAACTTCATTCCTCCGTACGATGCTGAAGTAATCCGTAAGATCGAAGCTGCCGGAATGATCATTCTCGGCAAGACAAACATGGATGAGTTCGCTATGGGCTCAACAACAGAGACAAGTAACTTCGGTGCAACATCCAATCCGTGGGATAAGGACAGGGTACCGGGCGGTTCATCCGGCGGTTCTGCTGCATGCGTTGCGGCAGCTCTCGCACCCGTTGCACTCGGTTCGGATACAGGCGGATCGATCAGACAGCCCGCTTCCTTCTGCGGCGTAACAGGACTTAAGCCGACATACGGCTCCGTATCCAGATACGGCCTCGTTGCTTTCGCTTCATCACTTGACCAGATCGGACCCATCGCCCGCAAGGCAGAAGACATCGCAGCTGTTTATAACGTTATCAGCGGCAAGGACCAGAAGGACCAGTCTTCATTGGAGTCAGAGAAGATCGACCTCGCTAAGGTTGAAAATTACAGTCTCGAAGGCAAGAAGTTCGGTATTCCCGAAGAATACATCGGTGACGGCATCGATGCTGACGTTAAGAAGGCAGTTCTTGATGCAGTGGAAGTCCTTAAGTCAAAGGGCGCTACGGTAGAGACGTTCTCAATGCCCATCATCAAGTATGCTATCCCGACTTACTACATCATCTGCACGGCTGAAGCATGCTCCAACCTGTCCAGATACGACGGCGTTAAGTACGGTTACAGACCGGAAGGCGTTGAAGATCTCGGCCAGCTCTACATCAAGTCCAGAAGCGAAGGCTTCGGACTCGAAGTTAAGAGAAGAATCATGCTCGGTAACTTCGTTCTGTCATCAGGTTATTACGATGCTTACTATAACAAGGCGCTCCGCGTTAAGAACCTGATCAAGCAGGCTTTCGATGAGGCATTTACAAAGTACGATGCAATCCTGGGCCCCGTTGCTCCTACTGCAGCACTCAAGAAGGGTGAGAGTTTGTCAGACCCGCTCAAGATGTACCTGGGCGACATCTGCACGGTACTCGTAAATATCGTAGGCATTCCTGCGATGTCAGTACCCTGCGGCTTTACGTCTGAAGGCCTCCCCGTGGGACTCCAGATCATGGGCGACAGATTTGCTGAAGAGACAGTTACGGGTGTTGCTTCCGCATACCAGAAGGCAACAGAATCAGAGGGCTTCGAGAACAGAATCCCCGAAGAAGTTTTAAGAGGGGAGGGCTAAGATCATGCAGGATTATGAGATGGTAATCGGCCTCGAAGTACACTGCGAGCTCTCGACAGAATCAAAGATCTTCTGCGGCTGCTCGGCCAAGTTCGGAGGCGAACCCAATACACATGTTTGCGAAGTATGCTCAGGCATGCCCGGCACGCTTCCTACATTAAACAAGCAGGTAGTCGAATATGCCGTTAAGGCAGGTCTCGCTCTTAACTGCGAGATCACAAGAAACAACAAGTTTGACCGTAAGAATTATTTCTATCCTGACCTTCCGAAGGCATATCAGATCTCACAGCTGTATTTCCCGATATGCAGGAACGGTCACGTAGACATCAAGACATCACAGGGCATGAAGTCCATCGGCATCCACGAGATCCACATGGAGGAAGATGCCGGCAAGCTCGTACACGATCCCGTTACGGGCATGACGATGGTCGACTTCAACCGCTGCGGCGTACCGCTCCTCGAGATCGTTTCCGAGCCTGACTTCAGAAGCGGCGAGGAAGTAATCGCATATCTCGAAAAGTTAAGAGACACGATGCAGTATCTCGGAATCTCCGACTGCAAGATGCAGGAAGGTTCAATGAGAGCCGACGTAAACCTCTCCGTAAGACCGAGAGGCCAGAAAGAGTTCGGCACCAGAACCGAGATGAAGAACATCGCATCTCTCAAGGCAATAGAGCGCGCCATCGAATACGAGCGCGACAGACAGATCGACCTCATCGAAGAGGGAGGCAAGGTTGTTCAGGAGACAAGACGCTGGGACGACGAGCAGGAGTACACATACTCCATGCGTTCGAAGGAAAATGCCCAGGATTACAAGTATTTCCCGGATCCTGACCTCATGCCCATCAATATCTCTGACGAGTTCCTCGCAAAGGTTAAGGCTGAGCTCCCTGAGTTCGCCGACGCAAAGCGCGAGAGATACGTTAACGAACTGGGTCTTCCTGAATATGATGCTGAGATCATCACCGGAACACCTGCTCTGGTTAAGGTTTTCGAGAGTGCATGCGAAGTAGCCAAGAATCCCAAGGACTGCTCCAACTGGCTCATGACAGACCTCCTCAAGATCGCCAAGGATGCCAAGATACTGGCAGCTGACATCGATTTTGACGGTAAGCTGATGGGTCAGATCATTAACCTTGTAAATGACGGCAAGATCAACCGTAAGTCCGGCCAGAAGGCTCTTGAGGAAGCATTCCTTAACGGAACTGATCCTGAGAAGTATATTGCCGACAACGGTCTTGCACTGGTATCCGATGCAGGTTCCATTGAGCCCGTCATCAAGGAGATCATCGCTGCAAACGAGAAGGCCGTTAACGGTTATCTTGCAGGAGAAGAGAAGAACCTCACATTCCTTATCGGCCAGTCCATGCGTGCCCTGAAGGGTAAGGCAGACCACCAGGTCGTAAGACAGACACTTATCGATCTTCTTAACGGAATGAAGTAATGCAGATATTTTTTGAAATCTTACTGGTAGTATTTTTTGTTCTCGTTAACGCCTTTTTCTCAGGCACCGAGATGGCTGTCATCTCGCTTAACGATGCGAAAATGCATAAGCTCGCTGAAGAAGGCGACAGGAAGGCGCTGCGCGTATTGAAGTTCCTGGATAACCCGGGAAGCTTTCTGGCTACCATCCAGGTAGGCGTTACGCTCGCAGGATTCCTGTCATCCGCTTTTGCTGCAAACAGTTTTGCTTCCAGGCTTGCACTATGGGCTGATCCCCAGTCGCTGCATGCGTGGATGGAACCTCTCTGGACTGTGGTGATCACTGTCATTCTGTCTTATTTCTCCCTCGTTCTTGGCGAGCTCGTTCCGAAGCGTGTTGCCCAGAATAATCCCGAGAAATGGGCATTTGCGGCAGCCGGCATTGTTAAGTTCTTCGGCACAATGATGAGACCGTTCGTATGGTTTCTTACCAAGTCAACGAATCTTGTATTAAGACTGTTCAGGATCGATCCTAACCAGACTGACAAGACAGTCACAGAGGAAGAGATCCGAATGATGGTCGACGTAGGTTCCGAGTCGGGCAACATCGAAGATTCCGAGAAGGAAATGATCGAGAACGTTTTCGAGTTCAACGACAAGGAAGTGTCTGAGATCATGACACATCGAAAGAAGATCATCTCGCTCCCTATCGACGCCGAATACGACGAAGTAATGCGCGTTGCAAGGGAAGAGAAGTTCACGAGAATCCCTGTCTACAAGGATACTATCGACGACATCATCGGAATCCTTCACATCAAGGACCTCATAGGCATCATGCCTCCCACGGAGGATAAGCCATTTAAGCTCGAGAAGTTCATAAGAGAGCCTCTCATCGTTCACGAGACCCGTAAGATCTCATCACTTTTCGGTGAGATGAAGAACTGCGGCATGCAGATGGCCGTAATCGTTGACGAGTACGGCGGAACGATGGGTATAGCTACCATCGAAGACATGCTTGAAGAGCTCGTAGGAAATATTACGGATGAATTTGACGATGAAACTGATGAGTTCGTCAAACTCTCGAACGGTGATTACATCGTAAGAGGCGACATGACGCTCTCAGATCTTGAAGACGTTCTTGACATAGAGCTCGATAACGTTGAATACGATACTATCGCAGGCCTTGTAATCTCACTGCTCGACCGTGTTCCGGAAGAGTCAGAGAAGCCTGTTGTTAATTACAAGAATCTGAGGATCAAGGTCCTCAAGGTCGAAGAGAACGCCATCGCAAAGGTTCTCATTCACATCAATCCCATCGAGAAGCCTGAAGAGGGCAGAGAGGAGAACTCCAGGGGCGATGAGTAAGTACGACCTCGTCCTCTACGATCTCGACGGAACCTTGCAGGATTCCGTTCCCTTGATCATGGAATCATTCAGGGCGGCTTACGGTACGGTTCTCGGGGAGTGCACCAGGACGGATGAGGATCTGATGAGTTACATCGGCAAACCCCTGACGGACACGTTCTGGATGCATGACGAAGAGACTGCAGGGTGCCTCGTTAAGGCTTATCTCGAATATAACTGTGCCCAGATGAGAAAAAACGTTGTCCCGGTATTTCCGGGCGTGTATGAATTCCTCTCGGAGATCCAGAACATGGGCATCAGACAGGGCCTTGTTACATCAAAACTTAAGTCATCGGCCATGATCACAATCGAGCTTCTGGAGCTCGAAAAGTATTTCGACACCATGGTTTTCCGCGAAGACACGGAACTTGCCAAGCCCCACGGCGATCCAATCATTGAGGCCGCCCGCAGAATGGGAGTAACGGACATGGGACGCGTACTCTATGTCGGAGATGCAGTTCCCGACGGCCTTTCAGCCCGTGAGGCAGGCTGCGGTTTTGCCCTCGTGGGCTGGACAAAGATGTCCAGAAAAGAACTTGAGAGCACGGAACCTGATCACATAATTGACGTTCCTACGGCTCTTCCTTGCATTATTAAGGGCACCGAATTATAATATCCTTTGCTTTTAATAAATAAATATAAGGTAGGTAGGTAAAGATGGCAAAGACCTCCAAATCCGGAAAGGCAAATAAGAAGCTCGTTTCGGGCGGAATGATAGTAATCATCGTAGCAATCGTTCTCATTATTGCTTGCTTCTTCACATATATTTCCGGAGTTCTTCCCCGTACTTTGACAGGTGTAGCTATTACAGAAACTCTTCCTGACGGTACGACAAAGACGGTAAAGAATTTCAATCTTCTTGAGACAAACCTGCACTTCAAGGAAGTTTTCAGCACTTACTCGAACTATGGCATGGTAACTGAGGAAGCTTTGGATGCTATTTACAATGAGTCAACAGGTGAGACATACAGAGACTGGCTCCTCAGAGAGGCAGCTTCTCAGATGAGAACTCTCGCACTCGTTGAGCGAGATGCACAGCAGTCCGGATTCATGCAGTATTCCAAGGCACGTGATTACGCTGCAGAACAGTCATCTGCAGTTGATGCATACGCTGCAATGTACGGTTTCCAGACAGCTCAGCAGTATATGGCTGCTATGTACGGTACGGGAATGACAACCAGAGATTTCATTGATTTCACTGCACGCGAGATCCTTGTTACCGAGTACGGTTATTACATGAGACAGTTTGGTCCTTCTATCGTTCCTACTGATGAACAGGTTCAGGCTGAGTTCGATGCAAATCCGTATACTTACTACCTGTATGATTTCAACCGTTACTTCATCTCAGCTGCAAAGGATGAAGAGGGCAACATAACAGGTCTTGACGAGGCAGTTGCTGCAGCTAACAAGATCGCTGCTGCTTCCAAGGATTCTGCTTCTTTCCGTCAGGCTGTCATTGACTACCTCAAGGACAAGGGCGATGAGACAACTCTTGCTACTTTCGATGAGGATGCAGATCCGACATGGTATGAGAATTATACAAACGAGTCCATCGAATACATGGATTCCGGCATTAAGGATTTCTTCTACGGCGATTCCAAGCCCGGTGATGTCAAAGTCGTTGAGACAACAACAGGTGCGTTTGTAGTTTATCTCGCAGACAGAAGACTCAACGAGGCAAAGACTGTAACATACAGACTGTTAACTCTTGACAACGAAGCAGCAAAGAAAGCTGACGCAACAGCAGAAGAGATTGCAAAGGGTGCACAGGATCTCGCAGCTGAAGCAGCTACATATGCTACAAACGGTATGGATCCGTTCTCTTTCTACAATGTAGTCAAGAACCATTCAGCATACGGCGATGCAATGCTTGACGGCGGTTATGTTTCCGGTGCTACAGCAGAATCATTCTTATCTTCTGACGAGTCAAATCCTCTCGATTCAGCACAGATGCAGGCAGGCATGTGGCTGCTCGAAGAGGGCCGTCAGCAGGGTGATATTAACATCGTAATCTCAGATGACCAGAAGACAGTTTATGTATACTACTTTGAGGAATCTGCTCCTGCATGGAAGAATGCCGTAAAGTCAACAATGATCACAACAAACTTCAACCAGTGGAATTCAGACCTTATGGCAAATGATCCCCACTATGAAGTAAATGCTGGATTATTAAAGGTATTAATTTACTGATATTCCGGAGGAATTAGGAAATGAAGAAGATTTTAGCCCTCATTCTCGGGCTTTCAATGCTTCTTGGAATTGCAGCATGCAATAAAAAGGTCGAGGTACCTTCAAAGAAGGATGCCAAGGCAGCTGTTGAGGAAGAGTACGACATGAAGTTTAAGCTCGATTCCGAGGATATTTCCGACGACGAGTCAGAAGCTGAGTGGGTATTCGTTTCCAAGGACGGCACACTCGAAGTTACGGTTACATGGGATTCAAAAAACCCCAAGGAATTCGAATTCGATGACAAGGAACTCGGGCCTACGGAAACGGAAACCGTTCCTACGGAAATAGAGACAGAGACTTCTGAGACAACTGAAGCAACAACTACTACAACTGCTGCTTCATCTGAGACATCAGCTTCAGGCACTAACAGCGTTCCTGTCGTTGAAGGCGGCATCATCAGATTCGATGACATGTGTTTCTTCGTTAACGGCAAGAAGTTCGTTCTCGGCAAGTCAACACTTCAGGATATGATCGATGCAGGCGTTCCTTTTGATGAAGACGATCTGGGCGATGCAAACAACAACCTCAAGTCTAATTATCAGTCCAGCTCTTTCGACATCAGACTCGCTGAGTATTACCATGCATCCATTTATGTTCTTAACTACTCTGACGAAGGCAAGCCCATGAGCCAGTGCGTAGTTAATGAGATCCGCATCTATTTGAGAGATATTGATCAGGATGTATTAAGCTTTGAGTTCCCCATGAACATAACACCTGCTGATCTCATTAAGCTTGCTGGTCAGCCTAACAATGAAATCAATCATTATGAAGGCGAAGACAATTACGTATCAGATACTTATGAATATTCAAAGGAGTCAGATATATATTACGGCGACAGTTATTATGAATTCCGTTTTGTAAACGGTGAACTCGCTGACATCGCAATGTCATGGATGCCTTAAGATCAAACCGTGATCTGATCAGATGATTACAGGGACGTCTCAGTTTTATGAGCACGTCCTTTTTTTTATGTCTGTTTTCGGGTGTAAGAATAATGATTTATTGACAACCTACCAACGATATAGTATTTTTATGACAATTTAATCAAACCGTTGACGGAGAGTAAGTAACTTCGAGGAAACCGTTCAAAGAGAGCCCGGGATGGTGAGATCCGGACACAAGGACCTTAAAGTGAATGGACTCCTGAGGGCGCGAAGGAAAGGTTTTTACCCTGTATGTTGCGACGTAAGGCATGCGTAAGTTGCCGGAGATATGTTGGTATCTTGCTAAGAGTACGGCGTGAACCGTAAATCAAGGTGGCACCGCGGATAATCAGATTTATTCGTCCTTGACTAAAAGATCTTAGAAGGTCTTTTGTCGGGGGCTTTTTTATTGCCTTCGAAAACAAAAAAGCGGAGGTGACAACTATGAAAGTAGTGCCGTCAATTGAAGAAGTCAGAGAATTTGCCAAGACCGGCAAGTACGATGTCGTACCCGTAAGCTGTGAGATACTCTCTGATTTTACGACACCCATCGAGACGATCCGTATCCTGAAGAATGTTTCGACCCACGCATACATGCTTGAGTCAGCACAATCAGACGAGAAGTGGGGAAGATATACTTTCTTAGGGTTTGACCCCAAACTTGAGATCACATGCATAAACGGCGAGATCACATACGGTGACAAAACAGAGAAAACGGATAACCCCTCGAAAATAATCAGAGAGATCCTGTCCAATTTTAAGAGTCCCAGACTTCCTTATCTTCCGTCATTTACGGGTGGCCTGGTAGGTTATTTTGCATATGATTTCTTAGGATATGTTGAGCCTACTGCAAAGTGCAACGTCAATGACACCGAGAACTTCAAGGACGTTGACCTGATGCTTTTCGATAAGGTAATCGCATTTGACCATGTAAGACAGAAGCTCATTCTCATCACAAACATGTCTTTAGAGGACGTTGATGCCGGATATCAGGAAGCTGTTGAAGAGTTAGAGGAGCTTATCGACCTTTTGAAGAACGGCGCGAAAAGTGATGAGCCCGAAGGCAGGCTCCTGGGTGAAGTTACTCCTCTGTTTACCAAAGAAGAGTATTGCGCAATGGTCGAGAAAGCAAAGAACTATATCCACGAGGGTGATATATTCCAGATCGTTCTGTCCAACAGACTGTCTGCTCCTTTCGAGGGGAGTCTATTAAATACCTATAGAATATTAAGAACGGTAAATCCTTCTCCTTATATGTTCTATTTCGCAGGAACAGACGTTGAGGTAGCAGGAGCTTCGCCTGAGACGCTTGTAAAGCTCGAAGACGGCGTTCTTCACACATTCCCTCTCGCCGGTACAAGACCGAGAGGCAAGACGGAAGAAGAGGATAAAAACCTTGAGATCGAGCTCCTGGCAGACGAGAAGGAACTTGCAGAGCACAACATGCTCGTTGACCTGGGCCGTAATGACCTCGGCAAAATCAGTAAGTTCGGTACCGTTGAAGTCGAAAAGCTCAGAAGCATTGAGCGTTATTCACACGTAATGCACATCGGTTCAACCGTACGCGGCCAGATAGCAGAAGGATACGACGCGTTGAGCGCCATCGAGGCAGTACTGCCGGCAGGTACATTATCCGGCGCACCCAAGATCCGTGCATGCCAGCTCATAGGAGAACTTGAGAACAACAAGCGCGGCATCTACGGCGGCGCGATCGGCTATATCGATTTTACGGGCAACATGGATACGTGCATCGCTATCCGCATTGCATACAAGAAGAACGGCAAGGTATTCGTCAGAAGCGGCGCCGGCCTGGTTGCCGATTCAGTACCCGAGAAGGAATTCGAAGAATGCCTCAACAAAGCAAAGGCCGTTATCTCTTCTCTTAATCTTGCACAGGAGGTAGAGTGATGATACTTCTTATCGATAACTACGACAGCTTCTCATATAACCTTTATCAGATGATCGGAGAGCTCAATCCCGACATCAAGGTCATCAGAAATGACGAGATGACAGTGGCGGAGATCGAGGCTCTGAAGCCCGATCACATCATCCTGTCACCCGGCCCGGGCCGTCCGGAAGACGCAGGCGTCATCTGTGACGTTGCTGCATCAATCCATGACATCCCCATGCTTGGCGTATGCCTCGGCCATCAGGCCATCTGCAAGGCGTACGGAGCAACCATCACATATGCTGAGCACCTCATGCACGGAAAGCAGTCGGAGGTAGGTCTCTATGGCTACTGCCCTCTGTTCAGAGGCATCGGTGATTCAACAAAGGTGGCGCGCTACCACTCTCTGGCAGCTGACCGTGACACCATTCCCGACTGCCTCCAGATAACTGCAGTTGCAGACGACGGCGAAGTCATGGCCGTTAAGCATAGGGATTACCCGATTTACGGCGTACAGTTCCATCCGGAATCGATCCTTACGCCTGAAGGAAAGAAGATGCTCTCTAATTTCCTTACTGAATGCTGATAGAAATTTTCGCGGCATAACCTTTAGGAAACCCCTCGAAGTCTGTGGTGGACCAAGAGGGGTTTTCTGATTATGAATATAAGTTTCTTACATGTTCTATGAACTTCGACGCCAGTGCGCTCGGGTTCTTCTCCTTATCCCACGACAGGACATAGTCAACGTTTACTTCAGGTATCAGCCGCTTGATTATTACGTCTGAATCGGCGGAGATGCTCTTTGCAACTGAAGCAGGGAAGATGGCGATACCGATGTTGCGGTCAACGAGCTTTGCGGCATTTGAAGAGTGAGCGGTCTTTACGACGAAGCGCGGCTCTTTGCCTGCATGCTTTTCGAACCAGCTGCGGATCTCTTCTTCTCTTGAATGACGGGAGGAGATGATGAGATCAGTATCGACGATGTCTTTGAGAGTGACCGTCTGCTTCTTGCTCTTGGCAAGAGGGTGTGAACCCGGGATGATAGCTGCCCATGTATCGCTGTATACGGTGATGCCGTCCAATTGTTCGGTATTAAGCGGAGTCATGGTGATGGCGAGTTCCAGGAGGCCTGACTTCATTCTGTATGTGAGATCATCCACTGTGCCGCACCATAAGTTATAGGTAACGTTAGGATATTCTTCCTTGAAGCTTGAGATCCACTCTGCGGCGAGCGAAGGACCGTTACTGTCTACGTGGCCCAGATAGAGCGTGCCGCTGATTCCTTTCTTAACGTCTGCGATCTCTGTCTTGGTGATGTCGGCAAGTGCGAGGATCTGCTCACCGCGGCGTTTTAACGCGAGTCCTTCCGGTGTGAGTGTGATGTGACGCTTGCCTCTTATTATTAATGTACATCCTAATTCTTCTTCCAATTCCATTAACGCTCTCGAGAGAGGGGGCTGTGATAAGTGCAGACGCTCAGCCGCGCGGGTTATGTTCAGTTCTTCTGCAACCGTTAAGAAATAACGTATCTGACGTAAATCCATGCCGTTTCCTCCTTGGTTCGTATCATACCTTGAAGGTATCATTATACGATTATTATTTGTATTTTATTTCCTTTGCTCTTGGAGATACAATCTCTCTTGAAATCTTACAACGATATTCTAAACGCATTGAAACAGAATATCAATACATTTTGAGTATGATTTCTATCTTAGGACCGTTGGTGGATGAAATTGGTCCTTAAGATTTGGGAGGAGAATATGAGACCTTACGAGAAGAAATACTTAAACGAATGCTATGAAGCAATGCAACAAGAGCACGATGCATGCGGTATCGGTTTAGTAGTTAATATCGATGGTAAAAAAGAATACCGTACTCTTGATGACGCACTTTCCATTGTTGAGAAGCTCGAGCACAGAGCCGGCAAGGACGCTACCGGAGAGGTAGGCGACGGCGTAGGCATACTCGTACAGATCTCACACAAGTTCTTCAAGAAGGCTGCTAAGGAAGCTGACATCGAAGTTAAGGACGAAGGCGATTATGGTATCGGCATGTTCTTCCTTCCCCAGGACACAAAGAAGCGCACGCTTGCCATGCGCATGTTCAAGGTAATCTCCGAGAAGAACGGTCTTAACATCATCGGTTGGAGAGAGGTTCCCACAAATCCTGACATCCTGGGTAAGGTTGCAAGAGATGCAATGCCCGTCATCATGCAGTGCTTCGTAGAGAGACCTGCAAACTGCGACAGGGGCCTTGCTTTCGATCGTATGCTCTATGTTGCAAGAAGAGAATTTGAGCAAAGCACAGACGAGACATACATTACTTCTTTGTCTTCAAGAACCATCGTATACAAAGGAATGTTCCTGGTTGGTCAGCTCCGTAAGTTCTATAAGGATCTTCAGAGCAAGAACTATGAGACTGCAATCGCAATGGTTCACTCAAGATTCTCTACCAACACAACACCTTCATGGGAGAGAGCTCATCCTTACCGCATGATCGCTCACAACGGTGAGATCAACACGATCAGAGGTAACTTCGACAGAATGCTCGCACGTGAAGAGACATTGTACAGCCCTTCACTCGACAACGATGTAGATAAGATCTTCCCGATCATTCACAAGACGGGTTCTGACTCTGCAATGCTCGACAACACATTGGAGTTCTTCATGATGAACGGAATCCCGCTTCCGCTCGCTGTCATGATGATGATCCCTGAACCCTGGAAGAACGACTCTTACATGGAGCAGGAGAAAAAGGACTTCTACCATTACTATGCAACAATGATGGAACCCTGGGACGGCCCTGCAGCAATCCTTTTCACAGACGGTGTTCTCGCAGGTGCAACACTCGACCGTAACGGTTTGAGACCTTCCAGATACTACATCACAGACGATAACAGACTGATCCTCTCTTCTGAGGTCGGCGTTCTCGACATCGACCCCAAGCACATCGTTAAGAAGTCAAGATTGCAGCCCGGCCGTATCCTTTTGATCGATACGGAGAAGGGTAAGCTCATCTCTGACGAAGAGTGCAAGAAGTACTATTCCGAGAAGAACCCTTATGGTGAGTGGCTTGCAATGAGCCTCCTGCATTTATCTGAACTCAAGATCCCCAACAAGAAGATCCCGGTTCATACACAGGAGATGAGAAACAAGCTCTATAAGGTATTCGGATATACTTTCGAGGACGTAAAGAACGAGATCCTGCCCATGGCGATGAATAAGGTCGAGGCAACGGCTTCCATGGGTACCGATATCCCTCTCGCAGTTCTGTCCGAGAAGCATCAGCTCCTTTTCTCATTCTTCAAGCAGCTGTTCGCACAGGTAACTAACCCGCCGATCGATTCCATCAGAGAAGAGATCGTTACAGATACTACGGTTTACATCGGTTCCGACGGTAACCTCTTAGAAGATAAGAGCGATAACTGCCGTGTACTTGAAGTAAATAACCCGATCCTCACAGGCGTTGACCTCATCAAGATCAAGTCTTTGGATCAGCCGGGATTCAAGAGCGCTACTGTATCTATTCTTTATTATAAGAATACTTCATTAGAAAAAGCGTTAGACCAGCTCCTGATCACGGTCGACAGAACATGCAGCAAGGGCGCAAACATCATCATCCTCTCTGACAGAGGAATAGACGAGAACCATGTTGCGATCCCATCCTTGCTCGCAGTTTCCGCAGTCGAGCAGCACTTAGTCCAGACAAGAAAGAGAACAGCTGTCTCTCTCATCATCGAGAGCGGAGAGCCTCGTGACGTACATCAGATGGCTACTCTTCTGGGCTTTGGCGCTCGTGCGATCAACCCTTACCTCGCACATGAGTGCATCGCAGAGATGATCGACAAGGGAATCCTCGACAAGGATTACCACACTGCAATCGACGATTACAACTACGCGATCCTGCACGGTATCGTTAAGACGTCCGCAAAGATGGGTATCTCCACACTGCAGTCTTACCAGTCAGCAAAGATCTTCGAGGCAGTCGGTATCTGCAAGGATGTAGTAGATAAGTACTTCACGGGTATCGTAAGCCGCGTAGGCGGAATCGGTCTCGAAGAGATCTCTGAGGGAATCCTCTTCAGACACGATAAAGCTTTCGATCCGATGGGTCTTGAGACAGAGACAACTCTGGACAGCACGGGCTTCCATAACTTAAGAAGCGGCGACGACAAGGAAGATCACTTATACAATCCGAAGACCATCGTTGCACTCCAGAAGGCAGTAAGAGAAGGTTCTTACGAGCTCTTCAAGGAATATACGGCAATCGTAGATAACGAGAAGCCCCATACATTAAGAGGTCTCCTCGCATTCAAGAAGACAGGCAATTCGATCCCGCTCGAGGAAGTTGAGCCTGCAGCCGAGATCGTTAAGAGATTCAAGACCGGTGCCATGAGCTATGGTTCGATCTCAAAGGAAGCACATGAGTGCATGGCAATCGCAATGAACCGTCTGGGCGGTAAGTCCAATACGGGTGAGGGCGGTGAGTCTCCCGAGAGATTCGGCACGGAGAAGAACTCCAAGATCAAGCAGGTTGCATCCGGAAGATTCGGCGTTACAAGTGAATACTTAAACAGCGCTGAAGAGATTCAGATCAAGATGGCTCAGGGTGCAAAGCCGGGTGAAGGCGGACACCTCCCGGGCAAGAAGGTTTATCCCTGGATCGCAGAGAGAAGATATTCAACACCGGGTGTTGCTCTTATCTCACCTCCGCCTCATCACGACATCTATTCGATCGAAGACCTGGCTCAGCTCATCTACGATCTTAAGAATGCGAACAGAAAAGCAAGGATCTCCGTAAAGCTTGTTTCTGAAGCAGGCGTAGGAACGATCGCGTGCGGCGTTGCAAAGGCAGGCGCACAGGTAATCCTGATCTCAGGTTACGACGGCGGTACGGGCGCTGCTCCGGCAAGTTCGATCCACAACGCAGGTCTTCCTTGGGAATTGGGTCTGGCAGAAACACACCATGCTCTTATCGAGAGCGGCCTCCGCGGAAGAGTTGCAGTCGAGACAGACGGTAAGCTCATGAGCGGCAGAGACGTTGCGATCGCAGCACTGCTTGGTGCTGAGGAATTTGGCTTTGCAACGGCACCGCTGGTATCCATGGGATGCATGATGATGAGAGTCTGCAACAAGGATACATGCCCCTTCGGTATCGCTTGCCAGAACGAAGAACTCAGAAAGAGATTCAAGGGTAAGCCTGAGCACGTCATGAACTTCATGCTCTTCATCGCAGAAGAGTTAAGAGAGATCATGGCAGACTTGGGATTCAGAACAGTTGATGAGATGGTCGGCAGAACTGACCTCCTCAAGGTAAAGGATAAGCAGATAACAAAGAGAGCCGAGATGGTCTCTCTCGCTCAGATCATTGATCCGTCCTATGCGGATTCAGAAGTTAGACATTTCGAGCCTGAGCAAGTATTTGACTTTGAACTCGAGAAGACGATCGACGAGAGAGTATTCCTACCAGAACTCGCGAAAGGCCTTAAGAAGGGCACGATCAGGATCGACGACGTTAAGGTATCGAGTACCGACAGGGCAGTAGGAACCATCTTAGGCTCAGAAATAACAGAAAAGTTCGGAACGGACCTCGCAGATGACAGTGTCATCGTAGAGCTCACGGGCGGCGGCGGACAGAGTTTCGGCGCATTCATCCCGAAGGGACTTACCTTAAAGCTCACAGGTGATGCAAACGACGGTTTCGGCAAGGGCCTGTCAGGCGGTAAGGTAATCATCACTCCCGCTGAGAATTCAGGCTTTGACGCTTCCAGGAATGTCATCATCGGAAACGTTGCACTCTACGGAGCTACGAGAGGAACGGCTTACATCTGCGGTATCGCAGGCGAGCGTTTCATGATCAGAAACTCCGGTGCGACAGGCGTTTGCGAAGGCGTCGGTGATCACGGACTCGAATATATGACAGGCGGAAGAGCAGTCATCCTGGGTGAAGTCGGAAAGAACTTCGCAGCAGGCATGAGCGGCGGAATCGCATATGTACTTGATGAACACCACACTCTCTATACAAAGATCAACAAGTCTCTTGTAGAGATGAGTGAGGTTACTGAAGATGCAGATAAGAATGAGCTCAGACAAATCCTCACAGATTATGAGCAGGCAACAGGATCTTCCAAGGCAAAGGCACTTCTTCAAGATTTTGACGGCAAGGTCTCATGCTTCAAGAAGATCATACCGACAGACTACCGTCACATGCTGACGTTGATCGCCAAGTACGAGGAGCAGGGTATCGCTCACGAGCAGGCGGTTTACGAAGCATTCAAGGAAAGCACAAAAGTCGGCGCTTGATATTCGGGAGGATCTTATGGGTAAAGCAACAGGTTTTTTGGAATACGACAGGCGTGAAGATTCATGGGTAGCTGAAGAAGCAAGAATCACAGGCTTTGAGGAATTCCACAATCATTTGAATGAAGAAGAGAGACGCTGCCAGGCAGCAAGATGCATGGACTGCGGCGTTCCGATGTGCCAATCGGCCATTTGTCTCAAGGGAATGGTAACGGGCTGTCCGTTACACAACGTTATCCCTGAGTGGAATGACGAGATCTACAAAGGTCATTACGAGCACGCACTTGCAAGACTTTTGAAGACATCTAATTTCCCGGAGTTCACGGGACGAGTATGCCCCGCGCTTTGTGAGAAGGCATGTATCAATGGAATAAATTCAGGAGCGGTTACGATCCACGATAACGAACTGTTCCTTATCGAGAAGGGTTTTGAGATGGGTTACATGAAGCCCAGGATCCCCAAGACCCGATCCGGTAAGAAGGTTGCAGTCATCGGGGCAGGTCCTGCAGGTCTGGCAGTTGCAGACCAGTTAAACCACAGAGGACATGAAGTAACTGTTTTCGAGCGTGAAGACCAGATCGGCGGCCTCCTGATGTACGGCATTCCGAACATGAAGCTCGACAAGAGCGTCATTGAGAGAAGAAGAAAACTCATGGAAGAGGAAGGCGTTATCTTCAAGACCGGTGTTGATGTCGGAAACGGTGCTTCTTTCGACGAGATAGTAAATGAGTTCGATGCAGTTTCGCTTTGCTGCGGCTCCAAAAAGGCCAGAACGATAAATGCAAAGGGTGCTGACGAATGTAAAGACATGCACCTCGCGGTGGATTTCCTTAAGTCTGCTACAAAGGATCTGCTGTCAGGCAAAAAGGGCAAGTGGACGATTAGTGCCAAAGACAAGAACGTAGTTGTTGTCGGAGGCGGTGATACGGGAAATGACTGTGTCGGAACATGCATAAGACAGGGGTGTAAGTCCATTACCCAGTTAGAGATGATGGCAAGGCCACCGAAGGAGCGGCAACCGGGCAACCCTTGGCCGGAGTGGCCGAAGGTCGAGAAGACTGATTACGGACAACAGGAGGCCATAAAGGTTTTCGGATCCGACCCTAGAATTTACGAAACTACAGTAAAAGAACTCGTAATGCAAAAGGGAAAGCTGACTCAGATAAAGACCGTAAAGGTTAAGTTTGAGGGAAGGAACCTGGTTGAGGTAGAAGGATCTGAACAGACGCTGAAGTGTGATCTTTTAATAATTGCCGCAGGCTTTGTCGGAGCGGAGGACTACATTGCGAAAGAAAGCAAGGTAGAGCTGACGCAGCGAGGAACGGTAAAGACAGAACCTGAACAGTACCAGACATCGATTCCCAAGGTATTTACGGCAGGAGACATGCACAGAGGTCAATCGCTTGTTGTGTGGGCTATCACGGAGGGTAGGCACTGCGCGGCAGCAATTGATAAGTTTTTAATGGGTTACACCCCATTGGTATAAAAGGAGCAAAGTGAACCCCCAAAGTTGGACAAAGACTTTGGGGGTTTTTTAATGAAATGATTACGGAGTAATTTACATGATATCCCTCAATGATTATTTGTATAATGGCGACACGGTAGTTAAGATCTTGCACAGTTATTCCAATGATCTTAAGGAAAGCGCGATCAGAGAAAACAATGGTGTTGATCTTGCACACTGTAATTGTCTGATTCAGATGACCGGACTCTTAGAACACAATGAGTTCCTGACTTTGCAGTCACAGACGATTCGCGAATTCTATAAGTACATGACCGAGAAGTATCCGGATCTTGCGTTTACTTTCAAGGGCAGGATCAAGTCTCTGATACGATTAGAAGAGAAGATCAACGGTAATATAGTTGAGTACATTTATGAATACTACTGCAGAACCGGGAAGTATCCTTCAGAATCCGAGATCAAGGATCAATTAAGGCGTATCAAAGATCTTATTGCATACAGAATAGTTATTTCACTTCCCAAGTGTCATCTTAATCCCGGTGAGAACAGGGAAGAAAGTGAGATCAAATACGTATACGAGATTGCAAATGCGCTTCCCGATTTTTTGGAAGAGCGTGGATTTGAACCCGAGATATCCGGTCTTGACCACCGGAGTGACAGGCTTAAGGAGCAGTTCAGACCATACTACCGTGACTATATTGCCACGCCCAAGTCGTTTGGATACCGCTCTTTGCACATTGCTTTTTTTGATAATACTTCAAGGAGCAACATCGAAGTTCAGATAAGGACTAAGGCGATGGATGACAACGCTGAGATCGGTCCTGCAAATCATCTGGGCTATGAGAAAAGACAGGAAAAAGACCGTGCACGCCGCGAGGCTATACCTTATGGTGAGAACGCTTTCTTTGATAATGCATATGAACGCGGAATGATGCTTCAGAAGTTAGACTTAAGCAAAGTAGATGTTAACATGTTCGGTGCTGTTGATAATACCATGATCAATGACGGATGCGGATTATATAGAGGAAGACTGATCCTTCCATATGAGCACCTGTCAAGATTCCAGAACGACCTTGTTTGAATTTTGGTGTGCAATACATTGTTGTAAGTTTGTGCTTCGACGAGAATCATTTTAAGAACTATTTATTATCGTTTTTTGACTCCCAAATACATGTTTTTGCTTAAGTTTATTTGATTAATGTTAAAGGCTCCGGACGTTCCGGAGCCTTTGTTTTGCCTGAAAATGCTTAAAACAGTGGGGGTTTAGGGTTTTGGGTCTTCGGGCAAATATCAAATCATACTCAAAAGGTATTATTGTGCTTAAATTATTCGTATTTTATTTGTTCCAGGGTTCGCGCTACAATTGCACGTGAAATCAAAAACGATATCCAAAAAGCATTGATGAATAAAAACAATACCTTTTGGAAATGTTTTGAAGGAGGAGAGTTATGGACACTAATTTAATCAGCAGTTTAATTGACGAGAAGGTCTTTGGCGTCTGGTTCCTGATCGGCGCGGCACTGGTCTTCTGGATGCAGGCTGGTTTCGCGATGGTAGAGTGCGGCTTCGCAAGAGCTAAGAACGCCGGCAACATCATCATGAAGAACCTGATGGATTTCTGCATCGGTACAGTAGTATTTATCGCAATCGGTTTCGGATTGTTCCTTGGCGAAGATATGCTTATGGGATTCATGGGAAAACCCAATATTGATATTTTCACAAACTACGCAACATTCGATTGGTCAAACTTCGTATTTAACCTTGTATTCTGTGCCACAACAGCAACGATCGTATCAGGTGCTATGGCAGAGAGAACAAGATTCTTATCTTACTGCGTATATTCCGCAGTTATCTCAGCAGTCATCTATCCTATCGAAGCTCACTGGACATGGGGCGGCGGCTGGCTCGCAGCAATGGGATTCCACGATTTCGCAGGTTCTAACTGCATCCACATGGTAGGTGGTATCTCAGCTTTGATCGGTGCTGCTATCCTCGGACCCCGTATCGGTAAGTTCGTAAAGGATAAGAAGGGTAAGATTACAAAGGTTAACGCTTTCCCCGGCCACAACATCCCCATGGGTGCTCTCGGCGTATTCATTCTCTGGCTCGGCTGGTACGGATTCAACGGTGCTGCATGCACAGATATGGCTCAGCTCGGTTCAGTATTCGTAACAACAACAATCGCACCTGCAATCGCAACGGTTGTCTGCATGATCTTCACATGGGTCAAGTACGGTAAGCCTGATGTTTCCATGTGTCTCAACGCTTCACTTGCAGGACTCGTAGCAATCACAGCTCCCTGCGACGTAACAGACGCACTCGGCGCAACGATCATCGGTGCCGTTTCAGGTGTACTCGTAGTATTCGGCGTATGGTTCCTTGATAACGTAATCAGAGTTGACGACCCTGTCGGTGCAGTTGCAGTTCATATGTTTAACGGTATCTGGGGAACGATCGCAGTAGGTCTTTTCGCTACAAACACAGCTCCTGCTTACTCAATCGCTGATGCAGCAGGCAATGAGATGGTCGGTTTGTTCTATGGCGGCGGTTTCAAGCTCCTCGGAATCCAGCTCTTAGGTATGGGCGCTACAGCAGCCTGGACAGCAGTTACCATCACAATCACATTCCTTATCATCAAGGCAATCTTCGGTCTCAGAGCTTCTGAGGAAGAAGAGCTCACAGGTCTTGACGTTACAGAGCACGGTCTCGCAAGCGCTTATTCAGGTTTCTCACTCATGGACGTTTCAGGCGCAATGATGGAAGAAAACGAGAATACAGACCTCGGTACAGCTGAATATGCAGAAGCTTCCGAGGCTCAGAAGAACGCAGCAATCAAGGTTGCAGTTGCTCCTGAGATCGACACAGGCATGCACAAGGTTGTAATCATCGCAAAGCTCTCACGTTACGACAAACTCAGAAAGGCAATGAACGATCTCGGCGTAACCGGTATGACAGTCACACAGGTTATGGGCTGCGGCATCCAGAAGGGTGCAGGCGAGAAGTACAGAGGCGTCGAGGTAGACGCTACGCTCCTGCCTAAGATCAAAGTTGAAGTTGTCGTATCCAAGATACCTGTAGACAAGGTTATCGAGAAGGCAAAGGAAGTTCTTTATACAGGACATATCGGTGACGGTAAGATCTTCGTTTACAACGTAGGCAAGGTCGTAAAGATCCGTACCGGTGAAGAAAACTACGCTGCATTGCAGGACGTAGAGTAATAAGGTTTTTAAATTAAAGGAGGAATATATTTATGGAAACGAGATCTGTACCGGAAATGTTCGGTGAAAACGTATTTGACGACAGAGTGATGAGAGCGGTTTTATCCGACAAGGTTTACCAATCACTCAAGAAGACCATCGACGAGGGCGCGAAGCTTGAGACCGAGGTCGCTGATCAAGTAGCAGCTGCAATGCGTGACTGGGCTATTGCTAAGGGAGCTACACACTTCACACATTGGTTCCAGCCTCTTACAGGCGTAACGGCTGAGAAGCATGATTCATTCATTGAACCCTCACCTGATGGCGGTGTCATCATGGGATTCTCCGGTAAGGAACTCATTCAGGGCGAGCCTGATGCATCTTCATTCCCTACAGGCGGAATCAGAGCTACTTTCGAGGCAAGAGGATATACGGCATGGGATCCTACATCTTATGCATTCATCAAGGATAAGACACTTTGCATTCCTACGGCATTCTGCTCTTACACAGGTGAGGCACTTGATAAGAAGACACCTTTATTGAGATCCATGGAAGCACTCAACAAGCAAGCTCTCCGTATCCTGAAGCTCTTTGGCAACGAAGATGCAAAGTATGTTCATACATCAGTCGGTCCTGAACAGGAATACTTCCTCATCACAAAGGAGATGTACGATCAGCGTCCTGACATCAAGTTTACAGGCAGAACGCTTTTCGGTTCCAAGGCTCCCAAGGGTCAGGAAATGGATGACCATTACTTTGGTGTAATCAAGCCCAAGGTTCAGGAGTTCATGAACGATCTTAACCAGGAACTCTGGAAGCTCGGAATCCTCGCTAAGACAGAGCACAACGAAGTTGCTCCCGCCCAGCACGAGCTCGCTCCTATCTATACATCTACAAACCTCGCTACAGACCAGAACCAGCTCATGATGGAGATCATGCAAAAGGTTGCAGCACGTCACGGTTTGGTTTGCCTCCTTCACGAGAAGCCTTTCGCAGGTGTAAACGGTTCAGGTAAGCACAATAACTGGTCAATGGCTACAGATACAGGCATCAACCTCTTGAGCCCCGGAGCTACACCTTATGAGAACGCTCAGTTCCTGCTCTTCCTCTGCGCAGTAATCAAGGCAGTTGACGATTATCAGGATCTCCTCCGTCTCTCAGTAGCTACAGCAGGTAACGACCACAGATTGGGTGCCAACGAGGCTCCGCCGGCAATCATCTCCATCTTCTTAGGCGACGAGCTCTCAGCCATCCTCGACGCAATCGAGAACGACAAGCCTTATGAAGGCGCTGAGAAGAAGATCATGAAGCTCGGTGTTGACGTATTGCCCCGCTTCGCACGTGATACTACAGACCGTAACAGAACTTCACCTTTTGCTTTCACAGGCAACAAGTTCGAGTTCAGAAGCCTTGGTTCATCCAACAGCATTGCTTGCGCAAATATGATGCTCAACGCAGCAGTTGCAGAGTCATTGAAAATCTATGCTGACAGACTCGAGGGTGCAGAAGATTTCGAGACAGCACTCCACGAGATGATCAAGAAGACTATCAAGGATCACAAGAGGATCCTCTTCAACGGCAACGGTTACGACGATGCATGGGTCAAGGAAGCTACAGAGGTAAGAGGTTTGTCCAACTACAAGACAACACCTGACTGTATGCCTCATCTCCTTGACGAGAAGAACGTTACGATGCTCACAGCTCACAAGGTCTTCACAGAGGCAGAGCTCAAGTCCAGAGTCGAGATCATGCTCGACAACTACTGCAAGCAGGTTCTCATCGAAGCTAACACAATGCTCGAGATGAGCCGCAAGCAGATCATCCCTGCAATCGAGTGCTACGCGAACAAACTCGCCGGCGCCGTATCCGCAAAGAAAGCAGTTACATCAGTTGCATGTGTCTATGAGAGCGACATCATCTCTAAACTCTCTGACCTTGCAGACAAGGTATATACAGGAGCAAACGATCTTGAAAAGACAATCGAGAGTGCAGGTGCTGCAGGCGACGTAATCGCCGAGAGTTGCACGATCAGAGACTCCGTCATCCCTGCAATGAACGCAGTTCGTAAGGCAGCTGACGAAGCCGAGACATATGTCTCAAAGGATTGCTGGCCGCTTCCTTCATACGGCGACCTGCTCTTCAGCGTTAAGTAAACAGATCCTCATATTCCACCCACCTAAGTAACCCCCTCGGGCCGAAAGGCCCCTGGGGATTGCTTAGATTTTTGTTATAAGAAATTATTTTAGAAAAGAGATGACAGACATGACTAAGTATATATTTGTAACCGGAGGCGTTGTTTCAGGATTAGGAAAGGGAATTACGGCAGCTTCATTGGGACGCCTTTTGAAAGCAAGAGGATACAAGGTAGCTGCGCAAAAACTTGACCCTTACATCAATGTTGACCCCGGTACAATGAGCCCTTACCAGCACGGTGAGGTATATGTAACAGAAGACGGCGCAGAAACAGACCTTGACCTCGGCCATTACGAGAGATTCATCGACGAAGACCTCAACAAATATTCAAACCTCACATCAGGCCGCGTTTACTGGAACGTTCTTAACAGGGAGAGAAGGGGAGAGTATCTTGGCTCCACCGTCCAGGTAATCCCTCACATCACAAACGAGATCAAGGAATTCGTATACCGTGTCGGCAAGAAAACCAACGCTGACGTGGTAATTACTGAGATCGGAGGTACGGTCGGTGACATCGAGTCACAACCCTTCATCGAGGCAGTTAGACAAATCTCCCTTGAAGTCGGCAGAGAGAACAGCCTCTTTATTCACGTAACGCTTGTTCCTTTTCTCAGAGGTTCAGACGAGCACAAGTCAAAGCCTACCCAGCACTCCGTAAAGGAACTCCAGGGAATGGGAGTTAACCCCGGCGTCCTGATCCTGCGCTGCGATGAGCCGCTCGAAGACGAGATCATGAAGAAGATCGCTCACTTCTGCAATGTTAAGGAAGACTGCGTTATCGAGAACCGTACACTTCCGAACCTCTATGCGGCACCCCTGATGCTCGAGGCATCCAACTTCTCTGAGATCGTATGCAGGGAGCTCAATCTTGAACCCAAGACTCCGGACCTCACACACTGGAAAGAAATGGTCGACAAGATCGAGCACATCGAACAGGAGATAAAGATCGGTCTGGTCGGCAAATATGTCCACCTCCACGACGCATATCTATCAGTTGCCGAAGCTCTCAGGAGCGCTGGTTACGCAAATGACGTTAAGGTAAACATCGAATGGCTCGACTCTGAGCTCATAAATGAGAATACGGTTGCAGACATGCTCTCGGGCATGGACGGAATCATCGTTCCGGGCGGATTCGGTGACCGTGGCATCAACGGAATGATCATCGCTTCTAAATACGCGCGCGAAAATAATATACCTTATTTTGGTATATGCCTCGGAATGCAGATCGCGGTCATCGAGTATGCGCGTAATGTTCTGGGTATTGCCGATGCCAATTCAGGCGAGTTCGACGAGCAGTGCACGAACAAGGTCATCGACTTCATGCCGGGCCAGAGCGACACGATCGACAAGGGCGGCACACTCCGTCTGGGTGCTTACCCCTGCAAGATCGCTCCCGGAAGCCTTCTTGAGGAGTGCTATGGTGCTTCAGAGATCCAGGAGCGCCACAGACACAGATATGAGGTCAATAACGACTACAGAGCCCGCTTCGTAGAGAGCGGTGCGTGCTTCGCAGGTACGGCACCTGACGATTCCCTTGTTGAGGAGATGGAGCTTCCGGGCCACCCGTTCTACCTCGGCGTACAGTATCACCCTGAGTTTAAGTCCAGACCTGACAGGGCTCATCCTATCTTCAGACGCTTCATTAAGGCGGCTAAGGATGGCGCTGCCGGGGTCTGACTTTAAGCTAAAACCTTCAAATTGTTGAAACAGGATAAGATCATTGGGCAGATCTTATCCTGTTTGCATTTGTATGGAAAACCGGTGAAACGGTAATGAAATAAGGCCTTTCGAATCCCGGAAGGCCAAAAAGCCAAAACGGTCTCAAAACGAAATTTTCACTTTTCACAAAAATGCCCCATTGCGTGCGAAAAAAGTTGTTGACAATTGTTGGCTTTATCTATATAATTCTTTACTGCGTCGTAATGGGTTTGGGCAACTATGCCTATTTCTCTTGACGGGAAAGAATTTTTATGGTAAATAAAAATACTTTTCAACCAAGAAACCGCTTAAACCATGTGTTTTTAAGCTTTGTGTGAGGTGATTCGTTAACAATGGTCCATTCCGTAAAACAAGGCAAGACAGAGCGACAGTCGTATTCCAAGATCAAAGAAGT
>Ga0265298_10000476_pt1 | contig 59562 bp, 54 predicted proteins | sample AusTroGonzalo_MG_3_FD_193486 | JGI IMG/M metagenome (GOLD analysis project Ga0265298, IMG submission 193486) | Bovine rumen microbial communities from tropical cattle in Woodstock, Queensland, Australia - Gonzalo_01 | ecosystem: Host-associated > Mammals > Digestive system > Stomach > Rumen ... | reverse complement strand
TTCGCCTGGACACGTTGCGTTATTGCCTATCTGGGAGTGGGCGGCTGGTTGCGCAGATATATGCTGTGGACCGGTCTCGGGGTATTTATGTTTTTCATCGTCGCGCTGATTGTGAACTTTTTCACCGGAAGTTTTTTCCAAATTAGCGCCCAAACCATCTATAAGGAAGGTCCATTGCGTAACATTGCGCTCCTGTTGCTGGCCGCGTTCAATGGAATCCGAGCCGGACTGACACTGTTTCGAAGTCTGCGCACGGAAGGAGCGCTCCGCCGACGCAACATGATGGTCTTCGCATTCGGCATTACGATGTTTGTGGCGATTTTGGTCCAGCTCTTCGATCCTTTCCTCCCGATCTATTCGATCGGATGCCTTTTCGGCTGCTGTCTCCTTCATGTTTTCGTGATTGAGGACGAGCGGGATGAAATGTATCGGAAGGAATTGCTCGCGCGCGACTACGAAATCCAGCTTGAGGCCGAGCGCGCGGCAGGGCAGGCAAAGGCGCTTTTTTTCTCAACCGTGTCGCATGATATCCGTACCCCGCTCAACGCCATTATCGGGTATGCGGAGTTGATGGAACACGGCATCGAGGATGAGGAGGATCGGAAACATGCTTTCGGAGCCATTGTTTCAAACGGGCATGTCCTGCTTGATCTGGTCAACGATGTGCTTGACCTTTCCAAACTTGACGCAGGCAAAACCGTGCTGGTGCCGGAATTGACCGACTTCGAACAGCTTGCATTTGACGTGCTTCATACTTTTGACGTCGCAGTATCCGGGAAAGATGTTGACCTTGAAGAGGACTTCTCCTCGATTCCGCCGCTGATGATAGACCGGCATCGGATTCGACAGATCCTGTTTAACCTCATCGGCAATGCCGTCAAATTCACGGAACGAGGGGAAATCATCCTGTCCGCTCAATTCGAAAAGAATCCGGACGAGGACGCCAAGACAGGGACTCTGACGTTTTCCATATCCGATACCGGGTGCGGCATTCCTCCTGATGATCTGGAGCACATTCTGGAGCCCTTTGTCCAGGCAAAGAACTCCGGGGCAGCCAAAGGGACCGGACTCGGCCTTTCGATCTGCCAGCAGCTGACGAAGCTCATGAACGGGAAAATGACCGTGAAATCCGCCGTGGGCAAAGGAACGACGTTTACCGTCGCTCTGCCGGACATTCCATTCTCGGCCGCCAATATGGACTCCTTGCTCTCGACGAACAGGATCATCCCGATTCCGCAATTCGCGGTGGACAATCTTCGGGTCCTGCTTGTGGATGATGTCCCTGTGAACATCCGGGTCCTTCAGGCCATGCTGCGCCGTCTGGGAGTGACAAATATCGTGACAGCGGGGAACGGGGCGGAAGCGCTTGACGCGCTGGCAAAAGACGCCTCTTTCAACCTGGTCCTGACCGATATGTGGATGCCGGCGCTGGACGGAGAGGGCCTGATCCGCGAAATCCGGAATCACGAGCAATGGAAAGACCTCGCCGTCTATGTCGTAACCGCGGACGTCGAAGCGCAGAAAACATATAGGGAATCAGGTTTTTCGGGCATTCTGCTAAAGCCGATCACGCTCGAAAAACTTCGTGGCGTCATCGGTTGAGTGTTTTGGGCGCCTCTGAAAATTGGATTTCGGCGGCTTTTCGCGTCTGGACAAAGTCCAACTGGTAAGATTTTCGGTGGTTACCTTCAGGTAGCCACACTCAAATCTTTCTGCATTGTCCTTTTAGCTGTAGGGAGTCGACGCTCATTGAGTGTTCCTCACTTCCTCATTCCCCTGATTCTCTCCATCTCCGCCTCATCCGGCATCGCCTTACCATGCTCCCACGATGAAACCTTTTTCATGGATAAACCTTTTTCATGCCGTGCGAACCGAAGATCTGCCAGTTTTCGTTTCCGAGATGCTGGCACAATCGCCGCCCGCTCCTCGGCGCACAAAGCAGGATCGGTATCAACGGAGGTCATCAGAATCGGCGCGTACTGGTTGTATTCGGCTTGTTCTTTCGTCAAGCCCTTGATGTTGATGTAGATGTCACCGGAAAACACGATGCGGTGGATTGGATCAATTAGGACCGTTTCTCCGTTCAAATGTCCGCCTTGCCCCTGATAGACCTCGAAATGCATCTCGCCGAAGTCATAGACTCCGATTTGCACAAGAGGCTCGTCCGGCTTTTCCACCGTGTGCCACAGGGCTTTGACTTTCTCCGGTTCAGGCGGTTGGTAAAACGTCAGCGCTTTGCACATTTGGATATACGGCTTATGCAGAGGATTCTGTTCCCGATAACCGTCCTTTCCAGCATATTCAAGCCCCAGACACTCCTTCGTCCCGTTGCTTGCTATGATTTCGTCGAATATCGGTAGGAGCCCGCAATGGTCCACATCCGCGTGCGTGACATAGACGACTTTCCTCATCGTGTCGTATTCAGGCAACAACCTGCGGAAGATCGTTTCCATCTCGTCCCGGTAGAGCGCATATCCGCTGTCGATGAACAGGACTTTCCCTTTGCTGATCAGGATGATTATGTTGCTTCCGCAGGGCGGCTCAATCAGAATGATCTCGCTCTTTTCCGTGATTATATGCCGGGTGATGCGGGGAGAAAACTTCTCGCCTCGACAGGATGCCAGCAGATGCGCGAATCGGCTGATGCTTTCAAAGGTCCTGTATGGGGACAGGCCCTTTTCATCCAGCATCTGCATGACGAGGTTTGAATTGACCAGAAGCTCGTTCCGGATGCTTTCCGACAATCCGAGGCATTCCACCAGGCCGGAGACGAAAGACTGATAGAATATGCTGTTGTCATAGACCTTCTCCGAATGATTGTAATCCAGCACACGTACAGGGCAGAGCTTTCGGGCTTCGTCCAGGAACAATTTCAACTGGGTTTCATTCTCCATGTACAGCCCCATTTTGAATGCCTGGTGATCCGTGCCGCTCTCCTGCGAGCTGATATAGGAAATGTTCAGCCGGTATTCATGGATCAACCGGAGCGCCTCGGTCACGCTGCCGGGATGATCCGCCAGCATGAACTCCAATAGCACGATGCTGTCTTCATTTCGGGAGGTCTGCAGATAGCCGATTTCCGAAAGAAGCTTTTCCGCCCGCTTCAGATTCTCCTCGTCTCCATCCGCATCGATGAAGAGGGTATGGGAGTCGATCGCCTTGTTGTAGCTGACGCGGGTGATGTTGATATTCAGCTTCGCGAGACATTCGCTCGCTTTCAGAAAAGCGCCGATGTGATCGGGCATTGTGGTGATATAGGTCTTTCTCATATCCCATTCAATTCTCTGATCGTTTTGGCCTCCGCCTCGTCCGGCACAGCCTTGCCATGCATCTTTACGGACGCCAACCGGCTTCCGTCAGCATGGCTGTCATGCGGGCGACACTGCCGCCTCGCCCTTCCTCCGTGCGTGTCTCAAGATCGCGGGGATTGAATCCGCACTCCGCATAGACCGAATTTGCGCCGGATAACAGCCCCAGCATATCGGGTTCATGGACGGCGATACTGCCAAGTTCCGGGTTATCCGCGGAGGCAAGCGAGACTGCGGCAACGATCTGCGCCAGTCTGCGTTTGGAAATCTCGCCAAACTGCGCCAGTGGCGAGCCGGGAAAGTTCACGCGGGCCATCGCCGCATGCTGGAAACAGCCGAATTCATTGCCGAGAAGAATCGCATCGGCGAGTTCCTCATTGGTGTGTTCCGGTCCGACAGGTTCGCAGCAGTAATACCATTTCAATCCCGTCTTTCGTATCGCCGCGATGGTTGCTTTCCGGTCAGCCGGGTTCAGCTGGGAATCCGTCCCTTCGCGCAACCGCAGTACATGGTAGGCCCCGGAGACTCCGGCCGCCTTGAATTCGCGCCACCAGCTTTCCGGACAGTCGCCGATATTGAACACGATCTCGGTCTTCTCCGGGATCACGACACGAACTGCCTCGACGAGCTTGCAAAGAGACGAGGCATCGAAATCGTGCATGCACATCAGGAACAGCGCTTTCACCTCGCCAGAAGCACAAAACGCCCGCGACATCTCTACGACCGAAGGAATGTCCAGGTCAATCCGCGTATCCTTGAACACGTCCTCGGAAAAAGAACAGAACCGGCAGGCGGCGGGGCATGCGTGGCGCTCCACTCCAATCTGACCGAGCAGAAGGCTGGTGTCATGGAAACGTTTGTGGGAAAGATTATTTGCTTCCCGGCGCATGGCTTCGGCTTCAGACGAATCTTCCGGGATGGAAAGGAGTTTGATCAACTCGTTGCGGGTCATCATAGGGCGGGGTTTCAGGTATTGTTGGTTTGATTCGTAAAAATGAGGGGTGAAGCGTTCAGTGGCAGGAACCGCCGCCGCAACCATGGTTGCCATGTCCAGCTTCGTGACTGCCGCATCCGTGATCACCGCAGGTGTGACCTTCACCGTGGTCGTGATGCGCACACATGAATCCCTCACGCGGAGCCAGGTTCCCCGCCAGATACGCTTGGACAACATCTTCAACCGGGCCTTCGGCTCCGCCAACGACCTGGATGCCGTATTGCGTCAATGCATTGATCGCGCCGCCGCCAATGCCTCCGCAGATCAGCACGTCAATCTGTTCGCCGGAAAGCAGTCCGGCAAGTGCACCATGTCCGGAATCTCCGCTCGAAACAATGGTGGACGAGACAATCTGTCCGTCCTTGCAGTCGTACACGGCAAACTCCGGCGTATGTCCAAAGTGTTGGAATACATTTCCGTTTTCACAGGTCACGGCAATTTTCATAAGGTCCTTCTGGGGCTTGGGGTGGTTTGGATGTTCATGAATGAAATGAGATAATATAATACCACATGTTCGAGGGAAATTCAAGGCAGAATGCCCGATTCGGCAGGCTTCCTTACAGTTTCATGCTGTGCCCGACGGGAAGCGTGGTTGCCTCGCAGGCAAGACGCGAACGGAGATATTCCACCGCATTCTCACCGGTGCAGTGCATCAGGACAAGACGTTCGAGTTCAAGCGAGGCGAGATAGGATGTGGTGCGTTCAAGTCGATCTTTACTGGCATGCCGCAGGTGAAGCCCGCCGATGATGGTGCGAATAGCGATGTTCGGACAGGCTCTCCGGCAGGCTTCGACCGTATTGATGATTCCGGCATGGCAGCATCCCGTAATCAGCACGCCGGAGACCAGCAGGAACGCCTGTTCCTCCGGGATGAGATTCGGCATTGTGCATGCCTCATCGGAAAAGAAATGCCCGCCGCAGTCCTCGCCCGATTCGCGTGGGATCGGGCCGGTCAAGAACATGCCGGGATAAATCTCCGTGAAGGCATCGTTTTCTCGAACTCGGTATTTGTTCAGGACACTTTGAGATTCCGTTGGCATAGTGATTCTGTGTTTCGTACCATCGTCGTGCAGGCTCCAGCACGGTTCCGCAACACCTTGCCCGATATAGACCGGAGTTTGAGGCAGAGGGTCAAGCTTCGCAAGCCCACCAGTATGGTCGTAATGCCCGTGCGACAGTATGATGTCCGTGGCCGAATCGAGGTCGATCCCCATTCGGCGCGCGTTCGGGACCAAAGCCTCGCCCGCACCCGTGTCGAACAGAATCTTGCGGCCATCGGATTCGATGAACAGCGACAGCCCGAATTCCGGCATGTATCCAGGTTCGGCAATGGTATCGACAAGGCAGTGAATCGTGGTTGGCATATTTCAGACTTTTTCTTCTCTTTTTTCAGAATCAACCTGGTGCGTTTCAACTTCGTCAGTCTCCATCGTGCCGAAGCGTTTATTCCCCGATGTCTTCGTTCCAAACGGCTGGATTTTGTCTAATGAATTGCGTCATCATCTGGATCAAATCCGGATCGTTGATCACCGTGACATCTATTCCTCTGGATTTCAAAAAATCAATTTCTCCCGGATAATTTACGTTTTCCCCAATCACAACACGCGGTATTTTGTAGAGCGCGATGGCGCCTGAACACATAATACAAGGAGAGAGCGTCGTGTAGAGTGTGCACTCTCTGAAGAACGACGCAGGATGTCTGCCGGCATTGGAAAGCGTGTCAATTTCGCCATGAAGGATGGGATTGCCTTTTTGAATACGGCGATTGTGACCTCTTGCAACGATTTTCCCGTTGTGGACCAGTACGCCGCCGATAGGAATTCCGCCTTCTCTTGATCCGAGCAGCGCTTCCTGTTCGGCTGCTTTCAGGAACTCATCTTTTTCCATGTTTGAATGCTCCTTGTTTTATGTCTGGTATAAGGCTAGTTCGCTCCGGTCCGGAAATCTGCATGGTCAGAGCAGATACTTTTCCGCGTTCAGGTGAAACACTTTTTCCTGATCTTCCGGCGAAAGGTCCAGGGAGTTCATGAATTTCATCATGTCCGCCAGACTTTCGTATGGATAATCGGAGCCGAAAATGATGCTGTCGATCCCGAAGGCTTTCCGGGTGCATTCGAAGGCGAGTTTCGACATGTTTCCGCTGGTCGTCACCAGAATGTTTTTGTTCCTGAAATAGTAGGAGACTTCATGCTCGGCCTTGATCTCCGGCTCCTTGATCCACATGAAACGGTTGTCCACCCGTTCGAGGATGAAGGGGAAATATTCGCCGAGGTGACCGAGGATCATCCGCAGTTTCGGGAACCGGTCGAAGGTCCCGTTGAGGATGATGCGGAGCGCCGTCTTCATGGTGTCGAGCCCGAATCCCAGTCCGGGCGAGGAATACACGTAACCGAAGTCCCTCATATCGGCATCGTCGGAAGCCTGCGGATGCAGATAAAACGCGCAGCCGAGTTCTTCCGCTTTGGCCAGAAGCGGCAGATATTTTTCTTCGTAAAGATGGCTTTGCAGATAGTTGGAATGGGTATGCCAGTAAGAGAACCCCAGCTCCTTTCTGCAGCGTTCCAGTTCCTTGACCGCCTCATCCACATACTGCGTCGGCAGCATCGCGGCTCCGAGAAAACGCCCGGGGTATTTGCGGATGAGTTCCGCCACGGCGTCGTTGGACTTTTTCGCGAAATAAACGGATTCCTTCTCAGACAGTTCTTCCGAAAGCGGAGATGCCGCCATGACGGCGGTGTCGATCCCGTTGCGGTCCAGCATGGCGACGCGCCTTTCGCCGAAGTCCGTCAGTTCGTCGATGATGGGATAGGCGTTGGTGACCCCGGAAAAGTTTGCCCTTACGTTCCGGCGCATTTCGAGGATTTTTGTCGCCGGGTCGTATTTCGGCACGGTGATCTGTTTGGACAGAAGCTCCATCATTTCCGGCAGATAGTAGTGAAATTCGCAGTCGATCTTTTTCATGATTCGTTCCTTAAGTGTGAGGCTGTGAATACTATAGGGAACCTCTATCAATGCCTTTTTGACAGAAATTCCGTTTGTTTTTTTTGATAAAGTAACTCTGCAACTCCTCTTTTTCAAGTCTCCACGACTGAAAAAGCCAACATTTGCTTGTTTTTTTCTGTAAAATTCTCCATTTTATGCGTTCTGTCGGCAGATTAATGATGTCACCTCAAATAACCTCGGCCTTCCGGGAACACCGAAGCCTTTCAACGCCGGGGAGACGGCGAGGCAAATCGTCTTCTCCGTCCTGCTCAGGTCGGCTACAACAAGGTTCGACGCGAGTGGATCGAGCTTGCGGTCGACACACTCCACCGAGGCGTAGAACGATTTGGGGTCAATGGCGATGTAGGTGCGGAGTCGCATGGGAAAGTCTCGATTTTGGCATCAGTCCTCGTCGTCCGCGCACCTGTCAAAATCGTCTTCATCTAGGATTTTACCAGAGTTTTTTACATGATCCAAGATGTCATTGTCGTCAAACTCGTCATCTTCATCCAAGTCATCATCATTTCCGATGATAAAGGCATTGACGATTTCGCCAACAAAGGCGATGTGTACGTCGCGGTTGCAACCCCAGTTTTCGCTTCCGACATTCTGGGGATAACATTCTTCTATGACCTCGGCAGGCATCGCGGATTTGTCCTGCTCCTGACGGTAAATGACGCGGCATTCCAGTGTAAGCGGGAACTCGCGGATTCCGGGAACAGTGACCTGTTCGCCAGCTTCAGGCGTCAGACCGAACTGTTTGAATTTATCCACATTGCGGCCCGAGCAGGTACCGCATTTCCCGACCAAAGAGAGATCGCTGCCCCGCATGGGGACATTGACTGTAAACTCGCCGTTTTTCTCAAGAAGTTCCCGAGTAAAACGTCCTGTTCGCACGAACGTGGTAAAGATGGGACGCCCCCATTCAATGCCGATGGTTCCCCAGGATATCGCCATCGTGTTTACTCTCCCTCCTGCTGCGGTCGTAAGCAGTACGCCACTCCTGACAGACTCAAGGATCGTTCCCGTGTAAGCCCAAAAATCGATGTGCTTTTTCATCTGTGTGCTCTCCTTTCATGAGGTTGAGCGTTATGATCCATCATTCAGCTTAGGAATCCGGTAATGGCCTGCGTCATCATAAGCAGAATATGGAATTCAGCAGACTTGTCCCTGCTTTTGTTCGGAAGATATGAGCGCGGGCGTTTCGGATGTTCTCCGCCAGAAAGCCGCATTCTTCAGCATTGACAATGTAGTCGGCCTCCAGAAGAATCCGGTAGTCCGAGCCATTGACGCCATTAAGGGTGTGATGGTGACCGACCAAATACGAAACACGTTCTGTTTGCGATTGGGACAACCCGGATTCACGCAGGAAATCCACAACAATCCGGGCTCCTTCTTTCTCTTGAAGTTCCCCATTGGTGTTTCCGTATTTCTCGCGGCAAATCGGACAGCCGATATCGTGCGTGATAGCAGCGACCTCTAAAATAAGCTGTTCTTCATCGGAAAGATTTTCAAGGACTCCAATTGTCCTGGCAAATCCCCAGACTTTCATGAAATGAGTGATGTCATGCAGATTGCCGTTGGAAAAATCGATCATCCGTTTCAGGATATCTGCGACAAGGTTTTCGTTCATCTTGCACCTCGTCACTGTGTTATTCCGCCCAGAAAACTCTGCCTGCCTTCCGTTCGGGCGGCTTCGGCAAGTCGCAGTCCATGTACCCGACGGCACAATGCCCGATGCCTTCCCATTCGCCCTCGATTCCGAGGCCTCTCAGGAACTTTTTGTAATCCGGCATCTCGAATTCTTCCTTTGCACGATGAATCCAGATGTTGCCGAGGCCAAGTGAATGCGCGGCCAGCATCATATTCCCCATGACGAGACTGCCGTCATAGACGCGATTTGGCCAGTTCTTGTCGGCCAGAACGATCAGGATGACCGGCGCACCATAGAACGGATCGAATCCTTCCCAGCCGCCGACTTTGCAGTTGTCGGCGGAAATGCGGTCGCGAAGCTCTTTGTTAGTCACAGCGACGATGATCGTCGACTGTTTCCCCATTGCGCTGGCGGCATAAAGCCCGGCCTCGATGATCTGGTCGATGTCGGATTTCGCGGGCATCTCCGGTTTGAATTTGCGGATGCTCCGGCGTTCTACCATTGCCTTGATGATGTCGTTCATGTTTCGTTCTCCTGTTTATGTGTGTTGCAGCTCCGATTCGGAGTGGTTCGGGGTTCACATTGATTGCATTTCTTCCAAATCCATTCCCATTTTCTCGGCCATGCAGGTCAAGCTCTTTTCGTACTGGCGACGGTCAATGGCTCCGTGGAACAGGAACGTGTCGAGCAGTTCTTTCTGCTTCTTGAACAACGCACGCTGCTGTTCATCATGCGTCACGCCCTGCCAGTCGGTCGGCGAGGCATGTTTGAGGTCAAGATCAATCATCGTTTCCCCTTTGAATTGAACTCATCGACAATCTTTGCCATCTCCTCATTGAATTTGTCTGGCGGAACACTGGCAAGACGCTCGCGGATTTCAGGAGAATTAATATACCTCTGGAATGCATCCGGGGAAGTGTCAGGCTCGCGGGGCTCTCCTTCAAGATAGGCAATCGCCTTTGGTTGGCCGTCATCATAAGTGACGGCAACATCTTCAATGAGGGTGTCGTCATCTCGGAATAAGGTCCACTTGATATCGATTACCTCGGATATAATGTCCAGCATCTCCTTCTCGCCCGTCAAATGATGCCCGCCAATGGTTCGGACAAGTTTTTTAGCTTCTGCCTTGTTCCGACTGGAGTAGCAGGCGTTCCATCCGGTCATGACCATTTTTGCGATCAGAAGATGTGTCTGCTTCAGCAAATCGTCATCCATCTTGCCATTGTTTTGGAGTCCGCCCCAAAAACGTTCACATATCCCCGCAAAGGCTTCTTTCGTTTTGTTTGCGTCCATCTCTGTTCCCTCGTTGTGTCAGTCTTCGTCTTCGTAGTCACATTCCATTACAGCCACCGGTGCAACGAAGAAGAAATCAACCTTGTTTTCCATGGTCCCCTTTGCAAAGAATGTCGGCTCTTTGTTAAGATAGCCCACCTTTGTCTTCAATTTGAATTTGTTTGCGACCTGTTGAAGCGCGAGTATGTATCCGTCATCTATCGTGCATTCTGTATCTTCGCTTGCTTCTTTGATGTGTTTCTCGCATTCTGTCTGGAGGTCATACAAAAAATCATCCCGTGTTAATGTGGCAATACCTTTCATACCGGATTTGGGGAATTTCTTTTTGACGGCCTCAACTTGCGAGAAGAATTCAGCCAGGACTTCGTCGCTTGCTTCTTCCCAATATATTCCCCCATATCCACGTCCGGTAAACATGATTGCGTAAATGCCATCTGGGTAATCCGTATTGTCTTTGGGGAGTTCGCAATACACACAAGCGCCTTTGCCAGCTGTGGCAAGCATATTGCCTTTGCAAAATACAAAGTTCTGAAACCTGTCCTTTAAGAAAGCGCGATCATCCAGGATGCTTCCGGCCAACCTCCAGAAATCAGCCATTTCCGGAGGTTTTATGTTGATTTTGTCCAAACGGTTTAGAGCGTTTCTGAGTATATCTGACTGGTCTTTCAGCGTTGCCGCCATTTTGAAGAGTGGCCCTGTCGGATCTTCCTGCGGGAGTTCATCCTCATTGCATATGACTATTTGCATCTTCCCGTCAATTTCCGTGACCTTAACTGCTTCAAATTCTTCATCGTCATCGCGAAATTCTCGCCATTTGAGTTCAATGGCATCTAAAAGGGCGTTTTTTATTTGATTGTCGTTGTTAAAATACTCGGAAGCGATTTTGTGGGCGGATTTCCGTGCCTCTGCATAGGTTTCGCTCTGCAGGCAGGCGTTCCATCCAAGCAAAGCGGCATTCGCAACCTTTTTCTTTGCGACCGCTGCATCAATAACGCCAAGCTCTTTCCCGGCAAAGAATCTGTTCATAATGCATTCGCATAACTCGACAAAGTGTTCCTTTGAATTGCTCTGAGCCATTGTCTTATCTCCAAAATCAGTGTTGTTGCCATCGTCCGGGCATCCTGCCCATCGGAATGAATTCAAGAATATACACCCGCATGCGCGCGAAATCAAGCGGGAATCCAAGAAAACAAAAATGTGACGCACAGCCCAAACTTTTTCATTTTTTTATTCTGACTGACATTAGATGGCAGTGTAAAGTGCTATATTATGCTCAGTAGTCCACTGCCTCAAAAATGCCGAAAAACGGCGATTTTCCGTATTTTTTCCGTAATTTCGGTTTGACAAACGCCAAAAGTGAGCATATAGTTTCACATCAGGTAGATTGTATGCAAATCGAACACGGAGGGTCGGAAACGCGGTAAAACAGAAGAAAGTCGGCGGCGCATGGTACTACGAGTTCATGTGCCGGGGAAAGCGCCACTTCGGCACCTGCGAAGGCGCGAAGAATCAGCGGCAGGCCGAGGCGTTTGAACGCTCTGTTCGAGAAAAGGCAACACAGGCTGCCGGGCTGAAGAGCGTGAAAGCCCTGTACGAAACATTCAGGGAGGACCTGACCGGAGGCAAGAAGATCACCCTTGACGAAGCCTTTGAGCTTGCCTTGAAGAAACCGAGGAAGAGAACACCCGCAGAAAAACAGATCTCCATAAAACGGGGCATCTGGCAGGATTTCCTCGACTTCATGCACGGGGAACATCCCGAGATCGTCAACCTGTCGGACGTAATGAAGACGCACGCCGAGGAATATGTCGCTCTGATTCGTGAATCCGGGAAGTACAACAAGGCCATCCAGTACAACCGAGGCGTGAAGAAACGGAACGCGAGTCAAACCATTTCCTACTATGCTCCGGAGAACATACAGCTTTCCCCTCGCACCACCAACTATTATCAAGTCGTATGCACCGAGATATTCACCTTGCTGAAAGACGATACCGGATTGCAGGAAAATCAGTTTGCGAGCATCCTGAAGCTCGACATGAAGAACGAGACGCGGGAAGCGTTCTCGCCGGACGAGCTGAAAACGATCTTTGACAAACTGGACGGGTTCACACGTCCGCTGTTCATGCTGGCCGTATGGACAGGTTTGCGTGAGGGAGACATCTGTACGCTCAAATGGAGCGATGTTGACCTTGATCGCCGCCTTATCTCCCGCAAGACGCGCAAGACCGGGCAAAAGTTCAGATTCCCATATCCGATCAGCTGTACGACATGCTCATCGCGACGCCACGGACGGAATCTGAATATGTGTTCCCGAAACACGCTGAAATGTATCTGGCGAATCCATCCGGTGTTTCCTACCGCGTGAAACAGTTCCTCGAAGGGCTGGGAATCGAGACAACGCGAATCCCGGAAGGCAGGACACGGGCAATCAGTGTGAAGGACCTTCATTCCTGCCGTCACACGTTCTGTTATTACGCCGGGCTTGCTGGAATCCCGCTCTCGTTCGTTCAGTCCATCGTCGGCCACATGAGCCCGGAGATGACGAAGCGTTACTCGGCCCACGCCTCCATTGAAGACAAGCGGCGCGGAATGAAACGTCTTTCCTTCTTTTCGCAGAATGCGCTTCCCGCTACAGCCGCTGAACCGGAACGAACTGAACTGCATAGGGAGATCGACACGCTGCCGATTGAACAGGTCTGCGAGATTCTGGCGCAATGCAAGAGGGTCAACGGAAAGAAATAATCATTCTTCCCCGAAAGAATAAACGGGACAGGCTATTTATCTTCAAAACGGAATCATTTTTTGTCTTTTTGGGCAATTTGTAAACGTTTTAGCTTGAATAATCCTGTTTTATAATTATTTTTAAATAAAAACCGCAAAAAAGAATCTCAAAGGCTCGGAGATACACAATGATAGAAAAAGTCGGCTATAGTCATTTGATCGAACAGTTTTCTCTGACTGTTTTGGAGCAACCATTACGGAGTTTCATTGGCCCAGGAAGCATAAAGACCACCGAGCATACCCCTGATAGCATAGTAATACACTACCCAGAGCTTTTGCGGGCTAATTGTTGTTCTTGGCAGGATCATCTTCTCTTCGCCATCAAACATGAGGGGGTAAATCTTGAAGTATTGAATGCCTTGTTCAAAAAAATAGATGAGCATGAACTTACGTCCCTCGTTGCTTCCACTCCGCTGGGCATTTATACTCGCCGCATCTGGTTCATTTACGAGTTCCTTACGGGACGTGAATTACCAGTAGCTCCGTTGAAATCTGGCACATACAAATATGTTTTGCCGCCCGATGAGTATTTTTGTTTGGACAAAGAGCATTCCTGGAAAGCCAAACGCCAGCGTCTCATCTGCAACCTTCCCGGCAATGAGGTCTTCTGTCCCATTGTCAGGCTGACCAGCCGCATTCGGGAGAACATTCAAAAAGATTTCGCGTCTCAGGTGACAACGGCTATTGCCGGATATCCGTCTGAACTGATCTATCGCGCAAACTCTTTCCTATACCTCAAGGAAACGAAATCATCCTATGCGATTGAACGACAGACTCCGTCCAAAAAAAGAACAGCCACTTTTATGAAAATCCTGCACGAAGCCGGGAAAAACAAGCTGGATAAAAAGATGCTGTTACGGCTTCAAAATGCAATCGTGGAAGAACGCTATCGGGAAAACGACTACCGCCACAGCCAGGTCTACGTCGGACAAACTCTCGCGCCAGGACATGAACTGATTCATTTTATCGGATTGAAACCCGGAGACCTTTCCCAATTCATGGCAGCGTATTTGGAGACAGCTGGACGTCTGGTTGAATCATCCTGTGACGCCATCATCAGCGCCGCAGTGCTTTCCTTCGCCTTCGTCTTCATCCACCCATTTGAAGACGGCAATGGCCGTCTGCACAGATATCTGCTTCACCACATTCTTAACGCGAAGAAATTCAATCCTGAAAATATCATTTTCCCTGTTTCCGCGCTCCTCTACAAAGATGCCAAGCTCTATGACAGCATGCTTGAAAACTTTTCAAGACGTCTGCTGGAATATGTGGATTACGACTTGCACACAGACGGCTCAATGACCGTGAATAACGATACGGTCGATTTCTACAGGTTTATTGACTTCACCCAAATAGTTGAATCGTTCTTTGCAGTCGTAGAGGAAACGATCAAAACAGAGCTTGTCCCGGAACTGGATTATCTAGTGCGCTGGGAACGAGCCCGTTCATGCATGAGAGACGTCGTTGACATGCCGGAAAAGAAAGCAACACAGTTCATTCTTTTTGTACAGCAGAATCATGGAAAAATCCCCAAAAGCCGTCGGAAGCTTTTCCAGGAACTCACTGACGAAGAAATCGCATTCCTCGCTAAGATTGTCAAGGATAATATCCTCTCTTCTCCGACATAAAGGTAAACGCTTTTTTAAGAGAACAGCCAAAAGTAAACATTTTTCAAAAAAAGTAAACGTTTTGCGGTAAGCAGGAGATCATGCCCAAGCTCCCAAAAGAACAAAAACGCAACGGCATCTGGGGAATCCAGACCAATTGATACAATCAAAACGGTTCTTGTCTAATATGAAAGGAATGCAAAAATGAAGGAAGACTTTTTTCCCGCAAAAAAACAGGAGATACCTCTCTCCAAGACCGTGGAAGAGTATCAAAAAGATTTTTAGATCCTATACTGGATACTCAGGATAAGATTCAGCGGATTATAGACTATATTTGGAAGACGTTAAAAGAAATATATTTTCACCGCCTTGATTATCTTAATGGAGAGGAATTAAAAAGAATCAAAGAATATCGAAAAAAAAGATCAATTGGAAACATTAAGAATATGTGAAGCAAATATTAAGCAGGATACTAATAGATTGTTAAATGAAATAGCTAGTAGTATTAGTCTCAATTGGGACGATTATAATTTAACAAAAATTATTGGATTCCATTCGAGTGATATAAAATGTTCAGATAATCTTATTCCTCTTCCTCTTCTGTCTCAGTTTTATATGATTTCATCCGAGTATTGCCTTCTCACAAAATGTGCCCTTAATGCTGTGGCTCTTAAATATAAGGCCGATGCAACTTGTAAAGATCCATATGGAAAGTTATTTGAAGATCTTAAAGATTTTTTCACCGAAAGAAGGAAACAAGTTCCTAACAAACAAAAGGATCTTGCTAAGTGGGTAATAACGGGGATGAAAAAATATTGCATGAATCACAAGGAGATAGTAAACGAAGGAATTCGACTCCCACGCGAATCAGTTATTATAAAAACGTTTAATCAATGGAACAAATATATTAAAGCAACTAATGATGAAAAAGAGACGATGAATGATTGTAAACCGTATCCGAAATATCAGGATATACTTTATGACACACAGGAAAATGTTGAAGAATGGGGAGAGCGAATATTCGCTCCAACCTGTATAGAAGAAAGAAGAAGAAAAAAGGGTGATAATGACCGAAAAAGGGTAGGAGAAAAAAAAGAGATGCGTTTGACGGAAAGGTAGTTGAAGGTGATGCCGGCGAAAGGTTAATAGATTTTTGGTCTTCCAAAAGAGGAACAGAGGGATCTTACGATGATCTAAACTGATTTTTAGTTATGTTTTTGATAAAAACGCTCTTCTTCGCAATTGAAGAAGAGCGTTTTTTGTCGGGGCGTTCGAGTGTGCCACGGCTAACATGATTATCATGGGACAAACTGCAAAGAAGAAATCAGCCACTGCGGTCGAAAGGACAATCTATGTTTTGTTGTTTCATTCTGCATGTTCGATACCGCGTTGCTTGCGGCGAATCCGCATAGAGAATGTTTTTGCGTCCGGCCCTGACGGCTTTCTCGCACGGGCAGCCATTGAAAGCTTTTCTCCCGAGTTTCACACCGTCGGGAAGCACGACCGATCTCAGTCGCTTACACCCGGCGAAAGCCTCGTCCCCGATTTTCGTCACGCTGTCCGGGATCACCACAGAGCTCAGTCGTTCGCAGTCGTGAAAAGCATCGTCTCCGATCTTCGTCACGCCGTCCGGGATCACCACCGACTTCAACTTCGGACAATACAGGAAAGCTCCCTTTCCAATCTCAGTCACGCCGTCCTGAATCTCGATCGAGGTCAGTTCTTTACAGCCGTGGAAGGTCATGAACCCAATTATCTTCACGCTGCCGGGGACCACGACCGAGGTCAATTTCTCACACCACATGAAAGCCCGAATCCCGATTTCCGTCACACTGTCGGGAATCACGACCGAAGTCAGTCCTGTATAGCTAAAGGCATCTTTCCCGATCTTCGTCACGCTGTCCGGGATCACAACCGAGGTCAGCCCCTTACAAAAGTTGAAGGCATCCTCCCCGATTTCCGTCACGCTGTCCTGGATTACGACCGAGGTCATCTCCCTACAGTACAAGAATGCCCCGGCCCCGATCTTTGTTACACCGTCCGGGATCACGACTCTCCCGGTTTGCTGTCCGAGGTGGTAGAGCGTGCCGTCGATGATGATGTCCTGCCGAAGCGACCGGCAGTCGGAAAAGACGCAGCCCGCAAGTTTCGGCGCAGGTCCGGCAAACGTGACCGAACTCAGATTCGTACACCCCGAGAAAGCCCCGAATTCGATTCGTTTCACTGCGCGCGGAATCTCGATCGAGGTCAGCCCGGTACAATCGCGGAAGGCATACAATCCGATCGTCCTCACGCTTTTCGGGATCGCTACGGAAGTCAGTTCCGGAAGCCCGCCCGGAGCGCCAGGGGTACACGCCCAAAAGATCCTGTCCTCAAGTTTCGTCAGTCGGCGCGGAAGCATGACCGAGGTCAGTCTCTTACATTCGCCGAAAGCATCCGGTCCGATCTTTTTCACGCTGTCGGGAATCGCGATCGAGGTCAGCCCTGTACAGCCCCAGAAAGCGCCCTCCGCGATCTCCGTGACGCTCTCCGGGATCACGACCGAAGTCATTCTCCTGAAGTTCTGCAGCGCGCCCGGGCCAATAGTCCGCACGCCGTCCGGGATCACGACTTTCCCCGATTGCTTCCCGAGGTGATAAAGCGTGCCGTCAAACACAATGTCCTGACGAAGTGACCGGCACCCGGAAAAGACACCGCTGCCGAATTTCGGCACGCAGCCGGAAAACGTGACCGATTTCAGCCTGATACAATCCGAGAAGGCTCCAGCTTTCAGTTCCTTCACATCGTTGAGGACGACCGAAGTCAGATTTTTGCAGTCCGCGAAAACATTGATCCCGATTTCCTTCGTGCCGTTGATCACGACCGAGGTCAACCCCGTACAGCCGCGAAACGCTTCCAACTCGATCACCTCCACACCGGCCGGAATCACCAGTGAGGTCAGCCCTGTGCATTCCGAGAAAGCTAAGGCGCCGATCCTCTTCACGGTGTCCGGGATCACGACCGACGTCATGAGGGCATATTCCTCGAAAGCGTCATTTTCGATTTCCGTGATCCCCTGCTTGATGACGACCTGAAAAGGCTCCCCCGGCGAATACAGGGCCGGATTATCAATGACGTTCGGTCGTTTTGAATCCGTAAAGTCGGGATCGCCAGGATGGATATGGAATACCTTGCTCATATTGTCATTGTTTTTTATAGTTGTGTGTCGCAGTGTTGCAGATGGAGGGTTTGAGGAATCACAACTTTATTTTACCACATCTTTTGAGAAAAAACAAGCGGGAAAAGCTGGAAAAGCAAGGGAAACGCCTGATCACCCGCTGACTTCCTGCCCGGAGCCTGCCGGACAGAGGGAGAGGATGAGGTTGTTTCTCGGCGCTCAACATAATCTCTACGTTCGTCCAAATCGTTTTCCCCTCGAAAAAACGTAGGTCATGTTTTTCGTGGAAAAGCGGTAGGCATATCGGAATCGAAAAGCCTTACGTTTTGGGGTGTTTTGAGGTTAAACAGGTGAATCGGGGGTGTCTCGCGTCGGTTGCGGGCCCCCAAAAGAGAAAGTTTTTTTAAACCATATGCCAACCATATGACCTGAACAAAACTCTGGTCACATGACTTACGAAACAGAGAGAATCGGGGAGATTGCCATGTTTCCCGATGCGCTTTCGGGGCTCTATGGGGGTATCTGTGCTCGGTGCAAGGGACGGCGGAAAACTCGCGCAACTCTCGAACGTTGAGGCTCTTGTACCGAAACAAGAAAGCCTGCGAAATCGTTGGACTTCACAGGCGTTTAAAACAAAATGGTGGAGGAAATGAGAGTTGAACTCATGACCATGACGCGGTAGTTGCCGAACCGGGAGACAGAACCAGGCCAAGCCTCATCCTACGTGACTATGCTAACTTTTCCCGAAAAATCTTTTACCACACCATCCCTCGCGTGCCTCATGGGCATCCATTTTCGACCTATGCCCGCGCTTTATGCGAAGTTTTCCGGCATTTTCTTTCCGAGCTGAGCATAATCGGGCATGTTTTATGCGAAGATTTCCCGAAAAGTCTTTTCGGCGGGTCACCAGTCGCCGGGAGCGCGGAGAAAAGTTTTTCTATGAAAATGTTTGGGGAGCATGTACGCGCAAAAACAAACCTCTTCCTGTGGCATTTTGAGGGTAAAAATCAAAAAATGCGAGTGAGAAGAGGTCGTTTGTTCGAATAAAGCGCGCTTGCTCGGAGACCATATACACGAAAACGCAAACAATTTTGGAATCAAGTTCAAAAAAAGCATTGGCGTCTGCCTGTGCCCGAAACGGAGAATGGCCCTTGGAGGGGGTCGGGGGACTCGATTTGTGAATTGATTTGGCGCATTCTCTTCGGAGACGGAGAGAACTTTTTATTCTTCCATTAAGCTCGAATTGACGGGAATTTAGGAAGAATATGAGAGGCGGGTCAAGTTCAGGTCGCTTGTGGGGAAAATAAAAAAAATGGTGGCTGCTGCCGGGTTCGAACCAGCGACCTGTGGATTATGATTCCATCGCTCTACCGACTGAGCTAAGCAGCCAACCAAAAGTTGTCAAAATAAAATGGCTCCGGCAGCAGGACTCGAACCTGCGACAGGGTGGTTAACAGCCACCTACTCTACCGACTGAGCTATGCCGGAACAATTACGGGTATTAATATAGTCCGATTCCGTAAAAAAATCAAGCGTCTTTTGAAGAAAAAAACGAAAAAAACGGGTTTTCGGATGTTGAGGGTTGAATTGAGGTGAAAAACCGGCGCCCGTACAGGCATCATCCAGCAGGGATTGAGCCGAAAAACGGAATACGCCTGTTATTCCCATAGAAATGATTCAAAAGCTTTGCCTGAACGACACATCGACTCCGTCAAGGATGCGTTTTTCCACGTCGGGCCTGCGTATGGTCACGGTTGCGTGAGTTCCGGGCTTGTTCCGTTTCTTCCGGCGGACTGTTGAAACGGCGTTCCCTCGAACGCATCCGGGGCGACTGTCACGCCGGGCGGCAGTTCGACATCCGAGAGGGAGGAGCATCCGAGAAACGCCCCGATTCCGATCTCCGTCACGCCGTCCGGGATGCGGATTTTCTCCAATGCCGTGCAGCCGGCGAACGCGCCCCCGCCGATCGTCTTCAGACTGTCAGGGAGCTCGACGCGCTTCAGACAGACGCATCTGCGGAACGCCATGGGGTCGATCGTCTCCAGACCCTCCGGGAGCTCGATCATCGTCAAATTGCAGCACTCCGAGAATGCGGATCGGCCGATTTTCTTCACACTGCCGGGAATCTCGACGCTACGGAGGAAGAGGCACCCGCTTTCAAGAAACGCACTTTCGCCGATCTCCGTGACGCCGTCGGGGATCACGTAATGCCGGTACATCAGATACGACAGCAGTTTTGGATACTTTCCGCTTCGGAAGAGACCATCGAAAACCGGGTCGTACGGTTTGATCAAATGGGAATCGACGACGGTCGTCCCGGGCTCGATGCGGCAGACATGCACGAAATCGCCAATCCTGTACAAAAAAAAGCACAGGAAGGAAAGCGCGATCAGGATAGCGGGATACAGAATCGCAAAACGCACACGGCGTTTCCGCTTCTTCGCGCGGAGCTGTTCGTCGGTTTCGGGAATATGGTTCGTCTCTTCGCTCACGGCTTGTTCTCCGTTTCGGGTTGAGGAGTTTTCGTATTTTATAGAAAATAATATAATGCCCTTTATCCCGAATGCAAGGCGAACAAAAGAAAAAACCATGCCGGGCGTTTTTGAGGCGTCCGGCACACTGCAAGCAGTGCTGAAGATGTGCGCGGCTTATGCTCGCGCACGGGAATCGTTGCAAACAATGCCGGATAAAAAAGCACGAAAAAACCATGCCGGACGCAGAGTCCGGCATGGCGGGATTCCGTAAAACCTCAGCGGAGAACCTTTGTTATTTCGTCTTCACCGGGGCGCTGAATTTCGGACCGAAGTAGGTCTGCGGAAGGTTGCCCTTGGAGATCACGATCTTCTCGACGACAACGGCCGGATCGACCATGTAGATCTTCAGGGTGTGCGTGCCCGCGTCCGTGACGTCGAGCTGCGTGCGCATCCTGCGGATGTTTTCCTTCACGTTCTGGTCCCAGTTGGTTCCGCCGGATTCGAACGCCTGTCTGTAGGAAGTCCGCTGGACATTCCCGTAGGCGTCGATCGTGTTCGGCTTGGCGTCGTCGATGCCGACCGCGACGCGGAGGCCGCGGTCCGGAACGAAGTTCAGGGTCGGGGACGTGTAGAGGGTGATGTCGTACTTGCCCGGCTCGGAGATGTAGATCGGGTATTCCATGCTCGGGGCCTTGGTGTAGTCGGTGACGCTGTCGGCAGTCACGGGGAAGATGCACATGCCGCCGTCCGCGCGGCCGTAGTCCGGGATGAGCTTCCAGGTCACGTCGCCGACTGCATTGACCTTGGCGGGCTGTCCGGCGGGGATGGAGATCGGCCCTGCGAGCGCGCCCCAGACGGTCTTTTCACCGTTTTTGGCGGCGGGAGCGTCGGCCTTGACGGCGGCGACGCGGATCTTCGCGGCGCCGTTCGGGCCGGTGACTTCGATGTAACCGGCGTTCGTGCCGTTCTGCGCCTTCGCCCAGTCGATCTCGACGTTCACGGGAACGTCGATTACGGAGGCGACGTCTTCGGTCACATCGACCTTGATCCACGGTTCGGTGGTCTTGACCGTAAATTTGGCGTCCTTCGAGCCGCGGCGGAAGACTTCGAAGACGTGCTTGACGGGGTTCCAGCTGTCGAACGTCGGGAGCATAAGCTCTTCCGCGGCAGGCCAGGCCTGGTTGTTGTTCTCGACGGCCACGCCGATCTCGGAAACGTCAGGAACGTTCACTTCGGTAAGGCGCGGCATTTCGTTCTGGTTCGGGGTGTCCCAGCCGTTGCGGGAGGTGCCGATGTGCGGCTGATCCATCATATGGATCCACTTGCCGCCGGCGATTTCCTTGTTGTACACGTCGCCGAGTTTCTTGTCCTCTTCGAAGAGCTGACGCGCGAAATGCGCGAACTCGTTGGCGGAGGCGCGGCCCTGCTGGGCGTAGAGACGGTTCTTTCCGGCATCGACCTGGAGTTCGGCGACCTGCGCAGAGGCCTTCACCGGGTGATAGACGAGCTGGAAGTAGGCGTCCTGATATTCCTTCGGCATCTTCGCCTTGAGCGCTTCGGCGCGGTCGACGAGCGTCAGCCAGGCTTCGACGACGCCGTCGGCCTCGCGGTCGTTGACCACGCTGTACGTGTTGGCGTCGAGGATTTCGGGCTTGCGCCAGGCATTGTACTTCGCGTACTTCGACACGATGTCGGCGATCTCTTCGGCGTACTCGTCGCCGAACTGTTCCTTCGCCCAGTTCACCGTGTATTCGCCGATCTTGTCCTGCGGGATGGCGTCCGGATCATACGCGAACTTCAGCACGAAGTCGATCGGGATCTCCATCGGCTTCAGGTCGCCGGTGTTCAGGATCCAGAGCTTGTCAGCGCCCCAGCGGTAGGTCAGGTTCAGCTGTTCCCAGAGTTTCGGAACCGGACTGACGTTCAGCCAGCGGTAGCTGTGGGGGCCGCCGACGTAGTCGACGTGGTAGTACATGCCGGCGCCGCCGGAACGCTTGCGTTCTTCCGGGGTGGGCAGACGGCGGACGTTGCCCCAGTTGTCGTCGCACCAGAGGATGATGACGTCGTCGGGCACGCGCATGCCGCTGTCGTAGTAGTCCTGGACCTCCTTGTAGATGGCCCACATCTGCGGAACTTCGGAAGCGGGCTTGCCGTACGCCTCTTCGATCAGCGTGCGCTGGTCTTTGATGACGTCGGTCAGGATCTTGATGTTGTCTTCCATCTTGGAGCCGCGGCCGCCCATGGGTTCGTCGCCGTCGCCGCGCATGCCGATGGTCACGAGGTTGTCGTACTTGGCGTTGCGGGTGATGCCCTCTTTCCAGAAATTATAAAGGTTTTCCTTATTGGTGTTGTAATTCCATGCGCCGAGGCGGTTGCCGCGGTTGCGCTTCGTCCATTCCTCCTGGTTGCGCATCATGGGTTCGTGGTGGCTGGTTCCCATCACGATGCCGTATTCGTCGGCCAGACGCGGATTCTCCGGGTCGTCCTCGTTGAACGCCTTGCCCCACATCGCGGGCCACAGGTAATTGCCTTTGAGGCGGAGGATGAGTTCGAACATGTGGACGTACATCTTGGAGTTGATGCCGCCGAACTGGGCGCGCGCCCACGGACCGAAGGCAGGTTCCTCATCGTTGATGAAGATGCCGCGGTATTTCACCTTCGGCGGTCCCTGCACGAACGCGCCGGGAACGATGAAGAGGGAGTCGTGCTTCTTCGCCGGAACGTCGGCCCACCAGTACCACGGAGAAACGCCGATCTTCTCGGAGATGTCGTAGATGCCGAAGATGGCGCCGCGCTTGTCGCTGCCGGCGACGACCAGGCTGCCGTCGACGGTCTGGATCAGGAACGATTCCCACTGGCCTTCGATCTTCGAGACGTCAATCTTCTTGGCGTCAATAAGACCGTCGATAAGCTTGCTCTTGCCGATCGTGCCGACCACGACCGACCCGGCTTCGATCTTGTCGGTCGTGACGACTTCCGAAGCCTTTCCGGTGACTTTGCCGACGTCGTCGCCGAGATCCTTTGCGGCGCGGATTACGCCCGCCCAGTCGGCGGAATCGACCAGAATCTTGGCGGAAACGCCGTCCTTCGCGAGCTGGAACGCGCCGGGTGCGCTGTCGAACATCACGTAAGGTGTGGCGGCCGCGCCCATCTGCGAAGGCTGCTGCGCGGAGACATCCCGCGCGGCGGCCAGCGCGAAAACGCAGCAGGCGGAGAGAATGACTTTTTTCAGCATGTTAGATTTCCTCATGTTGATGTAAAAAATTAACGAGAGATTGTTTGTTTTATGTCAATCCTTCCATACTATAATACTTGAAATCTTTTTTTCAAATCGTTTCTCCCGCCCGACGGACTTTTTTTTGATATTTCCCGCGTTTTCGTTTCGGCATATCGCAAACGGTACGTTTCTTTTTTTACGTTAAGATTACGTTAACAGGCGTTATCGCGTTTGACAATATCATTCGGACAGATATATTATCGAATGTTTAGTTTCTGTATCACCACCCCCTCACATAAGGAGTTCCACGCATGAAAAGCACGCTCAAACCGGCCGCAATATTCTTTGCCGCCGCCGTATCCGCCCTCCCCTCCTGCGCTACGGGGGAATCGGCCGAGCCGCCGTTCGAAAACACGCTCGAATCGCTGGAGGCCAACTATCGGACGCCGGAATGGTTCAAAGACGCCAAGTTCGGCATCTTCGCGCACTGGGGGCCGCAGTGTCAGGCGGAATCCGGCGACTGGTACGCGCGGAACATGTACATTCCGAACGAATGGCAGTTCAACGTCCACAGGCGGAAGTACGGCGACCAGAAGGAGTTCGGGTTCAAGGACGTCATTCGCGAATGGAAGGCGGAGAAATGGGATCCGCAGGACCTCGCGAAACTCTTCAGCGGCATGGGCGCGAAATACGTCGTCTCCCTCGCGAACCACCACGACAACTTCGATCTGTGGAACAGCAAATATCAGGAATGGAACGCCGTCCGGCTCGGTCCGAAGCGCGACATCGCAAAGGAATGGAAGAAGGCCGTGACGGACGCGGGAATGCACTGGGGCGCCAGCATCCACGCATCGCACGCATGGTGCTGGTACGAACCATCGCGCAATTATGACGGCCTGCTGAAGAAGGAGGACGGCGCGGGCACGTGGTGGGGCGAAATGGGCCTCGATCCGCAGGAACTCTATGCGCAGAACCACGAGGCGTCCCGCGACAACCGCCATTGGGACTGGGATCCGAACCGGGTCGCGCCGCCCTCGCAGGAATACCGCGACAAGTTCATGAAGCGTCACAAACAGTTTATCGACGAGTACGAGCCGGAGATCGTCTACTACGACGACACAGTGGCGCCGTTCTACCCCACGTTCAACGACGGCGTCGAGCTGACCGCCTACTACTACAACACCATGTTCAGAAAACATCACGGCAAGCAGGAAGTCGTGGCCTGCGGCAAGGTTCTGAACGAGGAACAGCGCAAGGCCATGGTCTGGGACGTCGAACGCGGCGTGCCAGGCGGCATGGTCACACCGTACTGGCAGACCGACACCTGCATCGGCTCCTGGCATTACGACCGCGGCGTCTACGACCGCAACGGTTACAAGTCCGCCGAAACCGTGATCCAGATGCTCATCGACATCGTCAGCAAGGGCGGCAATCTGCTCCTCAGCGTGCCCATCCGCGGCGACGGCACGGTCGACGAGAAGGAACGCGCGGTCTGCGCCGGAATCGGCGACTGGATGAAGATCAACGGCGAGGGCATCTACGGCACGCGAACATGGAAGAAATTCGGATCCGGCCCGCAGGCGAACGGCCCCGGCGAACGGCTCAACGCGCAGGGATTCAACGAAGGCCGCGGCAAGCCCGCCACAGCCGAAGACCTCCGTTACACGACAAAAGACGGCGATCTCTACGTCTTCACCCTCGCAATCCCGAAGCCCGGCGGGAAAATCGCCGTTCCGGACCTCGACGCCAAGGTCAAAAAAGTTTCTCTCCTCGGTTCCGCAAAGGATGTGAAATGGGCGAACGACGGCTCCACGCTGACCATCGACGCTCCCGAAGCCAATCCGAACCTGAAGATCGCCCTCTGCTTCAAGGTCGAATTCGAAAAGTAATCCGCCTCAAAAAGGCATAAATTAAGGCATACCGGACTTCGAACCCCGGTATGCCTTTTGCGTGTTTCGGCGCTTGTTCGGTCAGGAAGGATAACGATGCGGTTCAGACTTGCACGACCCCGCAGAAGAACAGGATCAGAAGGATGGCGCCGAGAACGATCCGATACCAGCCGAAGAGCTTGAAATCGTGCTTTTTGACGTAGTCCATGAACCACGCGATCACGCCCCATGCCACGAAGAACGCGGTCACGAAACCGATCGCAAGCGCGATCCACTGCGGGGAAGTCAGGTGCGCCCCGCCCTTCACCATCTTCAGGAGGGAAGCGCCGAACATCGTCGGGATTGCCAGAAAAAAGGAGAATTCGGCAGCGCATGCGCGGGAACAACCCAAGCACATCGCGCCGAGGATGGTCACGGCCGATCGCGAGGTGCCGGGAACCATGGCGAGACACTGGAAGAAGCCGACCGCAAGCGCCTTGCCATAGCTCATCTTGACGATCTCCGACGTGCTTGACTCGCGTTTCTCCAGACGTCCGCTGAAGACGAGCGCGACGCCCCACACGACCAGCGCGACGGAGACAACGACGATGTTGAAGAGGTGCGCCTCGATGAAGTCGTCAAGCAGAAAGCCGATCGCGGCGGCGGGGATCACGCCGACGACCACGCGCGACCACAGCGGAATCATCGCCGCAAGGCCGGCGACGTTCCATTTCCGCGGAAAAATGGTCTTGTAGAAATAGACCAGCACGGACAGGATCGCACCGAGCTGGATCACGACCTCGAACAGCTTGGCGAACGCCTCGTCCTTCATCGGGAAGAAGCTGTCCACGATGATCATGTGGCCCGTGCTGCTGATCGGGAGGAACTCGGTCACGCCCTCCACGATGCCCTGCACGAACGCCTGAAGAGAAAGGATCAAGTCCACGGGGAAGTCTCCGGCGCCGGACCGTCCGCAAACGGGGAGGCGGACGGCCCGGACATGTCAGGATTGAGTTTATTTCGAGCTGCTCAGGAAGATGCCCTTCAAGTTCATCTTCAGGGCGGTGGGCGAACTGGACGCGGCGAGGCCGACTTCCTCGGTGATCTCGCCGTTGTTGATGCGGTCGAGGATCGCCATGTTGAACGTCTGCATTCCGGCTTCGCGCGCGCTTTCCATCGCCTCGGGCAGTTTTTCGAACTCCTTCTTGGAGATGTACCGCTGGACGACCGGGTCGCAAATCATGACCTCGACGACCGGAACCACGCCCTTGCCGATCGCCTTCGGGAGCAGACGCTGTGCGACGGTTGCCTTCAGGTTGGCGGAAAGCGCCTCCAGGATGGTGTCCTGTTCCTGGATCGGGTAGAGGTCGAGGATGCGTCCGACGACCTGGGAGGCGTCGGCGGCGTGTACGGTGCTGATGACCATGTGCCCGGTGTCGGCGGCCTGAAGCGCGGCCTCGAAACTCTCCTTGTCGCGCATTTCGCCGACCATGATGACATCTGGGGCCTGACGCATGGCGTGCGTGAGGGCGCTGTAGAACGACGGGCAGTCCAGGCCGACTTCGCGCTGCTCCACGAACGACTTGCCGTCGCGGAATTCGTATTCGATCGGGTCCTCGATCGTGATGATGTGCTTCGTGAAATGCTCGTTGATGTGCTGGATCATAGCGGCCAGAGTGGTCGATTTTCCGCTTCCGGTGGTGCCGCAGACCAGGATGATGCCGCGGGGCGTCTCCGCGATGGTGCGGAGCACGGGCGGAAGGGAAAGCTCCTCCATGGAGCTGATCTTGCTTTTCACATAGCGCAGGGTGACGCCATGCATGCCGCGCTGCTTGTGCGCGTTGATGCGGAAACGCCCGAGTTCTTCCACGCAGTAGGAGAAGTCCGCGTCTCCGTTCTGTTCGTATTCCTTCATCATGCGTTCGTCCATGATGTCATGCAGGAGCGTGTCGAGGAACTCGTGCGTCGTGACGAAGTCGACGGGATAGAGCGAGCCGGCGATGCGGAGATTGGCGGGAGCGTCCTCCTTGAGCAGGACGTCCGACGCGCCATGTTCTACGCACTGGGCGAGGATCTGATGGAAGGTTTCGATGATTTCCGATGGCATTTTAAGAAATCCTTTCTGCTGAAGTGAAATCAGGCGGGCTTATTCGCCCGCGTAATCGTTCATGAGTTCGAGCATGTCCGAGACCGCCGCGCCCACGCCTTTCATGATGGCGCGGGCGATGATGCTGTGCCCGATGTTGAGTTCGTGCAGATGCGGCACGGCGGCGAGCAGCGGCTTGATGTTTTCGTAGTCGATGCCGTGTCCGGCGTTCACGCCGATGCCGAGCGAATGCGCGTATTCCGCCCCCTTCGCCAGACGGTCCAGTTCGGCGGCCTGTTCGGACGCGGAAACGGCGTTGGCGAACGAGCCGGTATGCAGTTCGACGAACTCCGCGCCGCACTGTCTGGCGCAGTCGATCTGCGCGAAATCGGGCGCGATGAAAAGGCTGACCGCGATCCCGGCGCCCCGGAGGACGGGAACCCAGCGCATGAGCTTATCGAGGCTCGCGACGGCGTCGAGGCCGCCCTCTGTCGTGAGTTCCTGACGCTTCTCCGGAACCAGGCAGCAGCTCTGCGGACGCACCAGGGCGCTTGCGATGCGGACCATCTCTTCGGTCAGGGCCATTTCCATGTTGAGGCGAAGCCCCGCCTGCGAAAGCGCAACCACGTCCGCATCCTGGATGTGGCGGCGGTCTTCGCGGAGATGGGCGGTGATGCCGTCCGCTCCGGCGGCCATGCAAAGCTGCGCGGCTTCGAGCGGGGACGGCTGGGATGCGAGACGGGCCTGGCGGACCGTCGCGACGTGATCGACGTTGACGCCGAGTTTCAAAGTTCTTGGCATAATTGCAGTCTCCAAAATCAAAAAAAAGCAATCTAATACTGTAGCACGTTTTTATTCGTTTCGCAAGTCGGAAACCATTTTTGCGAACAAATCCGACTCCGGAATCGCCATGCGGTTGCGGATCGACCTGGGACACAGCAGATAAGGGCCGCGGAACATGCGGCGTTCCAGCAATTCGGCCCAAGGTCTGAACTGCGCCGGAGAAATATGCAGGCCGCTGTCCGCGTCGTAGATCAGTGCGGCCTGATGCGCCTCGCAGCCGAGCATGCCGAGCAGTTCCGGCTTGTCCTCCTCCGGCTTGACCTCGAAAGGATGGATCTCCAGACTCAGTTTCACCAGAGGGCTGAGCGTTCCGCGCATGAACCGCCCCATCAGCTGCGGCGCCATGATGCCGCGTTCGCTCCTGAACGGGATGCGGTACGGGATCAGAAGCTCGAAGTTTTCGCGGCGAAGGGCCGGAATCATGCGGCGGACAATCCCCAGCGCGGCAGCCTCCGCCGCGTCGTCGCCCAGGATGCGTCCCATGTCAAGCCCGAGAAACGCCCCGGACGCGCCCGCGGCGGAAAGCGTGCGGACCATGACGGACGCCTGTTCCGCGAAGTCGCGCCTGTAGTTTTCCGTCAGGAACGGAATGTTCCGCGTGAGATCGGGAGCCATCAGATGTCCGGCGCGCACGGCCTTGAATTTGCAGGAGGCGAGACGCCTCTGGAATTCGGGATCGAGACGCAGGAAGCATTCCGCCGGAATTTCGATGGCGTCGAACGCGCCCGGCGTGAGGAAATCCGGCACGGACGCCGGATCCATGGCGGCATGGCCGAGCGCCAGCCCGAACAGTATGCTCCTGTAGTCGACCTTCGTTTCCATCAGAATCCGGCCTCCGTCAAATCCCGCAGGGAGATCGTCTTCGAACTTTGCCCGTCATGCGCGCCGCCCTCCATGCGCCGGAGCTGTTCGCAGACGTATTTGCCGATCAGGTCGGTCTCGATGTTCACGAGGTCGCCCGGCTTCAGGCCGTCGAGATTGGTCTCCCGGCGCGTCGTCGGGATCAGCCGCACGGCGAACGTCCTGTCGTTCACATCCGTGAGCGTGAGGGAAACGCCGTTCACACATACGCTTCCTTTCGGCGCAAAGAAGATCCGAAGACCGGACGGCATCTCCATGCGGAGTTCGTAGTCGTCGCCTGTCTTTCCGAATGAAACGACATTCACGGCGGCGTCGACATGTCCGCTGACCAGATGCCCGCCAAGGCGGCTTCCCAGGCTCAGTGCGCGTTCCAAGTTCAGACGCGCGCCGATCTTCAGCCGCCCCAGGTTCGTCCGGTCCAGCGTCTCCTTCATCACGAAAAATGTCAGATTCCCGCCGGATTCCTTTTCGAATGTGAGGCACGCGCCGTTCACGGCGATGCTTTCTCCAGCTTCGAGGTCCGTCCACGGGGAGTCGGGCTTTACGGTCAGCCGCCCGGCTTTCGCGCCGTTTTCGCGGCCGGTCAGAATCCCGGTCTTCTCAATCAAACCAGTAAACATAGCTTATGCTCCTTGCTGTTCGCGGTACAGCGGATACGCTTCGATCCGCAAGTCGCGGCCCAGCTCCGAAACCCGCAGACGGTCCAGCGGAACAGCTTCGGAGAGCGAAGCCGGATCGGGGCCGCTCAGCACGGAACGGCTGCCGCGTCCGCCGAGCAGTTTCGGAGCCACATGAAATTCGATCTTGTCGACGGCGTGCGCGCGAATCGCCGCCGCCGCCAGTTCGCCGCCGCCTTCGATCAGCAGCATGGTCACGTTCTCCCGGCCCAGACGGGCGAGAAAAGTCCGCCAGTCGTCCGGCGCATCCAGCGCGACGGATTCCCAGCCTTCGCCCGCGCCGGACAGGATTTCCGGATGATGCGTGGCAATGATCCTGCGCGGCGTCTTCAGAACCGCGCCATCCGGGGCGCGCGCCGTGAACCGGGGCGAATCGACGCGGAACGTCTCGGCTCCCGCGAGCACGGCGTCCGAAAGCCGCCTCAGATACGACACGCGTTCCCGCGCGGTTTCGGAAGTGACCCACTTGGAATCCCCGTTCGCGGCGGCGATCTTCCCGTCGAGCGTCTCGGCCATCTTCAGCAGCACGAACGGACGGCCCGTCGTGATCCATTTGAAAAAAGCCTCGTGATGAACGCGGCATTCCTCCTCCAGCACGCCGGTCTCCACTTCGATCCCGGCTGCGCGAAGGATTTCGACGCCGCGCCCCGCGTGTTTCGGATTCGGGTCGATGCATCCCACGACCACGCGCCGGATGCGGTTCCGGATGATTGCGTCGCAGCAAGGAGGCGTGCGGCCCGCGGAGCTGCACGGCTCCAGCGTGACGTACAGGTCGGCGCCCGCGGCGTCGGCTTCATCCGGCAGGCTCAGGAACGCCTCGATTTCGGCGTGCGGGCCGCCGCACCGTTTGTGATGGCCGCGCCCGACGATCCTCCCGTCGCGCACGATGACCGCGCCGACCGCAGGATTCGGGCTGGTGTAGCCGGCGCCGAGCTCCGCTTCGCGCAACGCCTCGCGCATGAATGTCCGATCGTCTCCGTTTTCCACGAAAAACCGCTCCGAATTGTTCATTCCGGCGCATTGTCCGCCGGAATTCGTTAATCAGGAAAAAGCACCCCGAAAATATAGCGTGTTTTTTTTCGATTGCAAGACTTTTTCCGTCTTTTCTTTCGCTTTGCATTGGCCTTTTTCCTTTTTCATGCTAAATTAAGAGACGACAACCTTATTCACCAATCCCGAAAGGACTCCGACATGCATTACACCTACAAAAACAGTCCGCTCGTCTGCTCCTCCCAGATCGACATCGACATCGACAACGGCGTCATCGCCAACGTGGCGTTTACGGGGGGCTGCCCCGGCAACCTCACCGCCATCGGCATCCTCGTAAAGGGAAAGACTCCGCAGGAAGTCGTCGATCTGCTCGAAGGCGTCGACTGCGGCGGCAAAGGCACGTCCTGCACCGACCAGCTTGCCAAGGCCATGAAGGAAATCATCGCGGGAAGACTCGGCTGACCATGCCCGCGGACAGACACGGCATCCAGCGCGACATCGAGGCGTTCCAGAACGAGCTGGACAAACTCTTCAAACGCCCCAACGAAGCGCCGATCCACGACACAAAGAAAAAACTCGAAGACGCCATCTCCGACAACCCGCGCTTCTTTCCTCCTGACCGACGACTGGAGCTTGCGGAAATCTTTTTCGGCATACTCGATTTCGTCTACGAACGCGCCGGCAGCGACGACGATCCGGAAGTCTTCTGCAATCCGATCCTCCCGGGCGCGGACATCACGCGCCTGCCAGAACACGAAATGCTCTTCCGGTGCATAATGCCGCTGGCGTGGGCAATCCGCGGCAGGTGGGTCTACCCGGAAATGAAGCGCGTCACGGACGACTTCATTTCCTCCTTTTCCCAGCCGCAGGTCAAAATCATCTGGCAGATCCTGGATTTTCTGCTCGATCTTTTCCCTGACAATTCCGGCTCTCCGGCCGCCGCCGAAGTGTACGCATACTGGCGCGAGCTGGCCGAAGCGCCGGAACGGTTCCATAGGGAGACGCCCGCGGAAAAATCGCTCCTGCTCAAAGTTCTGCTTGAGGCGGCGCAGGACCACAAGATCATACCGAAGGATTGACACGCAAAGCGTGCCGATACGGGCGCGATTCCGTTCGCGCAGACTGTAGACTGCAGGGGGGATTTGAGGAATCCCTCGATCGGCAACGGCGCACAGTGCGTTCCGTTTTTTTAGGAATGTACGCAAATAATCCCGAAAAACTTTGGTTTCGGGTTTGAAATCCGTTTTCTAAGTTATATATTAAAAGACATCTATCGGCTTACGTCAACAACTTCGTCTCCGCCGCATGCATCGAAGCGGACGGCGATTCAAAATCAGGAGTTTATCAGGAAATGCCCGCTATTCCGAAATTTGTCGTTCTCAGCGAACAGCTTCGCGGTCGCATGTTCGAACTGAACCAGGATGAGATCACCATCGGACGTTCCGACGAACGCACCATCTGTCTGAAGGACCCGACCGTCAGCACGCTTCACTGCAAAGTCACGCGCCATGACGGAAAGACATTCATCGCCGACGCGGGTTCCACGAACGGAACAAAAGTCAACGGCGCTCCGCTCACGGAGGAATATGAACTGATGAACGGCGACATCGTCCGCATCGGCGCCTTCGAGCTGCTCTACGACAGCGAAGACAAAACCATGACCATGTCGATCCAGAAGACGCAGACCGGCATCGACATCAACGCAGCCGGCATGACCCAGACCATCAAGTCCGTCGCGAACTCCGGATTCACCGAACGCAAGCAGAGCAGCGGACTCTCCAATAAGCTTATGATCATCATCGTCGTCCTCCTCGCGCTCATCTTCCTCGCAATCCTCGGGCTGTTCGTGAAGAGCTTCATGGACAGCCAGAACGCCAACGCGTTCATTCCCGCGCAGGATGTCTCCACGACCTGGATCGCCTAATCCATGAACGACAAAAAAGATTCACCGAAAAAAACGCTTCCCGCGCCGAAGCGCAGGCCGCCCGCGTCGCTTTTCCTCTGGCTGCTTGCTTTCCTCGTCCTCGCCTCGCTCATAGTCTTCAACTCTTCGCCATACTTCTCCGCCACGGAGGAATGGACCGCGAACACGTTCCTGGCGCATCTTGAGAGAGGCGAGATCGTCTCCGCCGAGATCATGCCCGAATCCGACAAGATACTCGCAATCTCCGGCGAATTCAGAAACATTCCGAATGTTCCTGCCGAAGCGAACAAGGCGGACGCGGATGCGAAAAAAGACGCGATGGGAAAAAAGGGCGGAGATAAGGCCGCCGCGCCCGAAATCGTCGAAAAAGACCTGACGAAACCGGCGGAACAGCCGATGGACGCCGGAAACAAAGCCGCTAAGAAACCCCTCAAGCTGAAATACGCCACGCGCATCTACGCCACCGACTCCATCATCGGGAAACTGGAGGAAAAAGGCGTGCAGACGCTCTATCTGGAACGCGACGTATGGTGGAAATCGTTGCTCCTGAACCTCGCGATCGCGGTGCCGATTCTGCTTATCTTCTACTTCATTTTCACGCGTCAGATCCACGGCTCCGGCTCCAGCGCCATCCAGTTCGGCAAGAGCCGCGCCCGCATGATCATGCCCGACGAGCATCACACCAAATTCGACGACGTGGCGGGCTGCGACGAGGCGAAGGAGGAGATGAAGGAGATCGTGGAGTATCTCCGCGATCCGCTCAAATTCAAGCTCCTCGGCGGCAAGATTCCACGCGGCGCGCTCCTCACCGGGCCGCCCGGCACAGGCAAAACCCTCATGGCGAAAGCCGTCTCCGGCGAAGCATCCGTGCCGTTCTTCTCCATCAGCGGCTCCGATTTCGTCGAGATGTTCGTCGGCGTCGGCGCAAGCCGCGTCCGCGACATGTTCCAGCAGGCCCGCAAGAACGCCCCATGCCTCATCTTCATCGACGAGATCGACGCCGTGGGCCGCTCCCGTTTCTCCGGCATAGGCGGCGGACACGACGAACGCGAACAGACGCTGAACGCGCTCCTCGTGGAAATGGATGGACTCGAAACGCAGGAAGGCGTGATCGTAATCGCGGCGACCAACCGCGTCGACGTGCTCGATCCCGCCCTGCTCCGCCCCGGTCGCTTCGACCGGCAGATCGTCATCGACCTGCCGGACATCGTGGGCCGCCGGAAAATCCTCGACGTCCACGCGAAGAACATCAAACTCGATGCAGGCGTCGATCTCGACGCCATCGCGAAAAGCACGCCCGGATTCAGCGGCGCGGACCTCGCGAACCTCATCAACGAAGCGGCGCTGCTCGCGGCGCGCAACAACAAGGAAGCGGCCTCGCAGGCCGACCTTGAGGAAGCGCGCGACAAAGTCTGCTTCGGACGCGAACGCCGCAGCCGCAAGATACCCGAACGCGACCGCAGGCTCACCGCCTGGCACGAGTCCGGACACGCCATCGTCAACCTCTTCCTCGAAAACAGCATCCCCCTGCACAAGGTCACGATCATCCCGCGCGGCCAGGCGCTCGGCCTGACCATGATGATGGAACACGAGGACCGCTATTCCCGCAGCCGTCTCGAGATGCTCGACATCATCACGACCGACCTCGGCGGCCGCGTGGCGGAGGAGATTGCGCTCGGCGACATCACCAGCGGCGCGTCCCAGGACATCGCCCACGCCACAAACCTCGCCCGCGCCATGGTCTGCTCCTACGGCATGAGCGACAAACTCGGCACAGTGCAGTACGGCGAACGCGCCGACCACATCTACCTCGGACGCGACATCACGCGCAACGAATCCTGCAGCGAACAGACGCAGCGCGAGATCGACGACGAGGTGAAGCGCATCATCGGCGAGTGCAAGGAGCGCGCCACAAGGATTGTCACCGAACAGCGCGAACGCCTCGACAAACTCGCGAACGCCCTGCTCGAACGCGAAACCATCTCCGGCGCGGACATCCGCAAGCTGCTCGATCTTCCGCCCGAAGAGGAAAAAGCGCCCGTTCTCTCCGGCGACGCTTCCGATAAGCCCGCCGACAACAGCGCCTCCGCTCCCGCCGACAAGAAGGACGACGGCGGAGAACCGCCCAAGTCCGGCGACGAAGTCTCTGTGAAGACGTTCTGATCCCGGAGCGTCAGAAATGACGATTGAAACTCTCGCACCCCTGATCCGCGCAAACGAATCGGGGGTGTTTTTGTCGTGCCACGTCCAGCCCGGCGCAAAGCGCACCGCGGTCGCGGGCGTCTATGGCACGGCCCTCAAGATATCGCTCGCCGCGCCGCCTGTCGACGGCAAGGCGAACAAGGAACTGTGCGTATTTCTGGCGAAGAAACTGAACCTGCCGAAAAGCGCCGTGTCGCTGGTCTCCGGCCAGACATCGCGCGACAAGGTGGTCTTCCTGCCCGGCGTCACGGCCGCGGCGCTCGCCGCCGCATTGGAGTGACACCATGCCGCAAAACGCTTCCTATGCGCCTTTCCGGCAACTTTCGCAAGGGGCCCGCATCCTGCTGGCGTTCAGCGGCGGGGTCGACTCCGCCGTCGCAGCCGCCCTTGCCCTCCGCGCGGGCTATCGGGTCACGGGCGTCCATATGACGCTTCTCCCCGGCGGCGAAGATTCCCAGCGGAAAGCAGCCGAAACAGCCTCGAAACTCGGGATCGAGCTCGTCCACGCGGACTGCACGAAAGAGTTCGAACAGTCCGTCCTGCGCCCAAGCTGGGAAATGTACAAGTCCGGCTTCACGCCGAACCCGTGCGCCATCTGCAATCCAAAAGTCAAATTCGGCGCGCTTATGCCGCTGATGGCGCAATACGGCTGCGAAGCGTTCGCCACGGGGCATTATGCGAAAGCGCTCGATGCCGACGACGGCAAAACCACCCTCGCCCGCGGATCGTCCCGCGAGAAGGACCAGTCGTATTTTCTCTTCGGGCTCTCGCAGGAACAGCTCGCGCGCGTCGTCTTCCCGCTCGGAGGCATGACGAAACCCGAAGTGCGCGGGATCGCCCGCGAACTGGGCCTCCCGAACGCCGAATCGAAGGAAAGCCAGGACGCGTGCTTCATGCCCCCGGACAAAACCGCCGCGGAATTCCTGCACGAACATTTCGGCGAAACCGTGCCCGGCGGAACATTCGCCGCCGCTCCGGACGGACGCATCCTCGGACGGCACGACGGCATTTACGCGTACACGATCGGGCAGCGCAAAGGCACGGGCGTGGCGATGGGCGTTCCGGCCTGGGTCAGCCGCATCGACGCGGGCGAAAACAAGGTCTGGCTCACGACGAATCCGGACGACCTCCTGCGCGATTCGCTCGTTCTGCCGTGCGCACATTGGATCGAGAAGCCCGCAGAAGCGGTCGAATTCCGCGCGCAGGTGCAGATACGCTACCGTTCGCGCCCCGCGGACGCCTCGGTCCTGCTCTCGCCGAACGGCGTGGTCTTCATCCGGTTCGACGCGCCGCAGCGCGCGGTCACGCCCGGACAGGCGACCGTCATCTACGACGGGGAAACTCTCCTCGGCGGCGGCTGGATTTCTTAATACGCCGGAATCCGGGTACAATACGCCCGCCCCCCTCCCCGCTCAAAAAAGGAAGATTTACGTCTGCGGCTTATGATGAGGCGAATCGCTGCTGACCGCAACCACGGCGGCCCGCCCGAATACTTCCGACGGCGTACTGGACAGCACCACAACGCGACGTTCGCCGTCAATCTCGTATTCGCGGACGATCGTTCTGCCCGTGTCGAACGCCTCGCGCACGGCCTTGCCCGCGTCGATGTCCTGGAGCCACGGCACGGAATTGATGTTCCGCCACGGGATTTCACCCGTCTGCGTCATCTCGCCGTACTGCATATGATAGTCGATGATGCGGCCTTCGCGGTCCGTCACCAGCACGCGCACCGGCAGGGATTCATAGACTTTTTCCGACAGGTTGCGTCTTCTGCGGCGCGCGCGGATGGAAAGCAGTGTAATCAGCGCAAGTCCGCCCAGCACGGCGGCGTTTGCCGCGAGCAAAGCGAAGATGCGTTTCTTCGTCCAAGTTGGATACACCCTCATCCGCGGCGCTTTTTTCGTGGTCGTGTTCGCCACGATCACGTTCTCCGGGAAATCGGCCAGATTCAGGCCGTAGCGCTTCAGAGCCGCCTCGTTGATCCAGAGGTCGTCGCTTTCCGGAATAGTCGCCGGTATGCCCTTCCGCGACTCTTCCAGGGGCGCCTTCCCGAGCTCTTCCAGCAGATCGCCGACCTGGACCGCAAGCTTTTTCATGGAACGGCAGAATCCGCCGACCGCATTTTTCCGTGTCGGGGGCGTATCCGCGAAAACCGGGCAGGTGGCGAAGTCGTCGGGCAGCCACGACACAGGGTCCTGGCCGTGCTCGATCGAGGACATCGAAACGATGACCGTGTCCGGCTGGATCTCCGCCTTGACGGATGCCGCGAACATGTTTTTGATCGTCGCAATATCCGCCTCGGTCCTGCCCCCTTCGTCGATCACAGACATCGGGATGGTCTTCAGCGTCTTCCCCGGACCGAGCTTCGCCCGGAACGCGGTTTCCTTCTCTTCATTCCAGAGCTTTTCCGTTCGGGCGGACTCATCTGCCACGAGCGACTGAGAAGACAGCGGCGGCGTCAGAAGGATGACTTTCTTTGTTTTCGGAAACACCGACAGCGCCAGCTCCGTGTTCGGCCACGGGTCCGGCGTGTGCTTGATGTCGAACGTATAAGGGGCTCTCGCAAGCTCGATCACGTCGTCGCCTACCATCTGACGTTCGCGGATCGATTCGTCGAACGACGACACCCCGGCGAATAGGACGACAGTATCATCTCTCACGGAGAGGAATCCGGTTCCTTCCCGGATCTTGCGGGTCACCTCGGCGGCGATTGTGTCGGAGGCGGCCACGATCAGCGCCACGCCTTTCCCCAGATGCTTCGCCGCCAGGTTCCAGTCGAGAGAGTCCAGGTCCCACAGGTGGAACGGCGCAGGATACGGATTGTTGTCTAAGTAAGCAGTCTCCTTTTCCGTACGGATCATCCGCACATCCACGAGTTTGAGGAAATACGGATTATGATAGAAATCCCGTTCAAACTCCAGCTCCGGAACGAAACGTTCCCCCGCGACCTCGGCGTCTTCCTTTTCATGCTCCGCGATCCAGGATTCCTCCCATTTCCTGAACGTTTCGCGATAGTCCTTCAAATGGCGGATCCGCACATCCTCCAGCCCGGCGAGAAACGCATCGCGGTCTTCTTTCGTCGTATCCGCGGCAAACAGCACCAGAACTTTCTGGAACCGAGGGGGGAAACGTTTCGACTTCGTCCATCTTGCAAAGATTTCGGAATATTTCCCGAGGTCAACCTCTGCTTCCTCAGCTATCGATTTCCAATCGCTGCCGGAAAAAGCCGTCCACACCGTGCCCAGCACGGCCAGGCTCAAGATCAGTTTAAGAAACAGGCGTTTCAAATCCATTCTCCAGAACATCGTTCGGAATATCCGGTATTCCAGTATTATCCAAAGAATATTATACAGCCGAATCCGTATAAAATCAAGCAAAACAGGCCATTTTCCGCAAAAAAAGACATTGCGGCAAATGGTTTTCATGGCTTTTCCTGTATAAAGGCGGAAAGGATGCGAAAAAACCGGGAAAGCGCAGGGCCTTCCCGGTTGGAATCACTTGAAGCGGAACCGGGAAAACCGATTCCGTTGTTCAGGATGACGTCAGCTGATTATCAGTACATGCGGCCGTCGACGACTTCCTTCGTGATGTTCTTGGTGTCGTACACGCCTTCCTGGGAGGGGATGTAGGACGGAACAGTCTCGCCGGCGTGGATCTTTTCGATCACGTCGAAGAGCTGGGCGCCGATGAGCGGGTTGCACTCGACCGTGCAGTTGGCTTTTCCGGCGAGGATGGCTTCGAACATGCTCTTGACGCCGTCGATGGAGATGATGACGATGTCCTTGCCGGGCTTCTTGCCGGCTTCTTCGATGGCCTGAATCGCGCCGAGCGCCATGTCATCGTTGTGCGCGAAGAGGACGTTGATCTGGTCGGCTTCAGGAGACTTCAGGAACGATTCCATGACTTCCTTGCCTTTGGCGCGGGTGAAATCGCCGCTCTGGGACTTGATGATCTTGATGCCGGGGTGATCCTTGATGATCTCCTCGAAACCTTTCTTGCGGTCGATGGCCGGGGCGGAGCCGACGGTGCCGACGAGTTCGGCGACGTTGGCGTTTTCGCCGACGTTTTCAACGACCCAGCGACCGGCGCGGCGGCCTTCTTCCACGAAGTCGGAACCGATCAGGCTCTTGTACAGATCGGGCTCGGACACATCGACGGCGCGGTCGAAGAGGACGACCGGAATGCCGGCTTCCTTGGCTTCCTTCAGGACGTCTTCGAAACCGGTGGCGACGACGGGGGAGAAGGAGATCACGTCCACGCCCTTCGTGATGAAGTTGCGGATGGCCTTGATCTGGTTTTCCTGCTTCTGCTGGGCGTCGGAGAATGTCAGGTCGATATTGGCGCGCTTGGCGGCCTCGCCCTTGATGGATTCGGTGCTGGCCTTGCGCCAGTCGGATTCCGCGCCGACCTGGGAGAAACCGACTTTGATCTTGGAACTGTCGCTCTTGGAGCATCCGGCGACGAGGAGCGTCGCGGCCGCGGCGGCCATGATGACGGTTGCAAACTTGTTCATGTTGCTTGCCTTTCTTGTTTTGTTGTTTGGAAAAAGGTTAATGGGATTTCGATTTGGATTTGGATATCTTCGTGATCAGGTTCTGCATGAAGATGAACGCGAGCACGAGGAGTCCGACGATGATGCGGGTCCACCAGGAGTTGATGCGCCCGTCGAAGATGATCAGCGTCTGGATCAGGCCGAGCACGAGTACGCCGAAGAGAGAACCGAAGACGTATCCGACGCCGCCGGTCAGCAGCGTGCCGCCGATCACGACCGCGGCGATGGCGTCCATTTCCAGTCCGACGCAGTTCAGCGGATTTCCGGCTTTCAGGTAGATCGCGTAGACCACGCCCGCGAGCGCGGAGCAGAATCCGGCGATCGTGTAGGTCATAATCTTGGTGCGCCCGACCGGGATGCCCATCAGCGTCGCGGCGAGTTCGTTGTCGCCGATGGCGTAGATGCTGCGTCCGGCGCGGGTGCGCTGGGAGAAGATGATCGCGATGATCAGGACCGCGATGTACAGCATCACGATGAAGCGGAGATGCAGTCCCTTGGACAAGGTGATCGAAAGGTCATTCTGGATGAAATCGAACACCCGGTCGTTCTTGATGGGGATGGATTCCTCGCTCACGATGAAGCCGCAGCCGCGGACAAAGAACATGCCGGCGAGCGTCACAAGGAATGGCGGCAGGCTGAAGCAGTGGATCAGCCAGCCCTGGAGCATGCCGAACAGGATGCCGATCGCGAGCGCCAGGGCGATCGCCCAGAGAGCGTTGCAGCCGGACTCGATCATCTTCGCGATCAGGATGCTTGTGAAGGCGATGATGGAGCCGACCGAGAGGTCGATGCCGCCCGTGAGGATTACCAGCGCGGTGCCGATGGCGGCGATGCCGAGGTAGGCATTGTCGACGAAAAGGTCGAGGAAGACCTTCGGCGAGCCGAAGTTGTCGAAGGAGATGATGCCGATCAGATAGACGACGAAGAAGACGAGGATCGTGGCCGAGATCGGCACGTAGCGCATCGGGAATTTGAACTTTTTCACTGGACGCCTCCTTTCGCAGCCTTCGATGCGAAGATGGAAAGCACTTTCGCGCGGAAGACCGGAGACTGGAGCAGGCACACGATGATGACCACCATGGCTTTTGGAACCGCCACAATCGCGGGGCTCACGTTCTTCATGTACATCGTGGTCGTCAGCGTCTGGATCAGGATGGCGCCGACCAGCGAGCCGGAGAGGAAGAACCGGCCGCCCGCCATCGATGTGCCGCCGATCACGGTGGCGAGGATGGCGTCGAGTTCAAGATAGAGACCGGCGTTGTTGGAGTCGGCGCACTTGATGTTGGACGCGGCGAGAAGGCCCGCGACGCCCGCGCAGAATCCGCAGATGACGTAGGTCAGCCATTTGATGCGGCGCGCCTCGATGCCCGCGTAGCGGCTCGCGCGTTCGTTGTTGCCGACGGACTCGATGAAAAGTCCGAGCGCGGTCTTGCGCGTAAGCAACCCGGCCACGACGTACATCGTGACCACGATCCAGACCGAGAACGGCAGGAACAGCGCGTGTCCGTTGCAGAGGAACACCAGACCGGGATTGTCGAATGTGATGATCTGGCCGTCCGTGATCAGCTGCGCCACGCCGCGCCCCGCGACCATCAGGACCAGCGTGGCGACCATGGGCTGGATGCCGAATCCGGCGACCAGCATGCCGTTCCAGAACCCGGCGAGCGTCGCCAGGACCAGCGCCGCGACGACCGGGATGATCCAGTAGATGGCCGGTCCCATGGACGCGCCGGGGAAGCTTCCCGCGTCGAGCATGGAAATCAGGAGCGCGGCAATCGCTCCGGCGATGGCCATGACGGCGCCGACGGAGATGTCGATGCCGCCCGTGGCGATCACGAGCGTCATGCCGATGGCCAGGACCATGACTTTGGCGCCCTGGTTCAGGATGTCGATCGGTGTTCCGTAGAGGTAGTAGCCGAAAATGGAGACGCCTTTTCCGTCGTTCTTCTCAGGAGCCTGCTGCGGTTCGGCGGCGGCTTGTGCGGCCTGTCCGGCCTGATCGACGGTCTTTGCGGCTGCTTCAGCGGAGTCGCTCGAATTCTCATAGTTTTCGGGCGTGATCCAGGATGTGCCGGGCGCGGGGGGATTGTCCGGAACGGCCGGAGCCTGGACTGTCTGGGCGGAATCCTGTTTCTTGATCTCGATCTTGAAGAAGTTGTCGGTGAAGAACGCGTTGAAAAGCAGGAGTAACGCGAGGGAGACAAGGGGCCATACGAGATGGCGGAATCTGTTCGATGTTTTATTCATGGTGTCCGGGGGCCCTTAACCTGCAATGAGTTTCATGACGTTCTTGAGGGAGATGTCGGATCCGGCGATCTCGCCGACCTTCTTCCGGTCGCGGAGCACGATTACGCGGTCGCAGTCGCGGACGACTTCCTCAAGTTCGGAACTGATGAAGATGACGGCCATGCCTTCGCCGCAGAGCTGCTGGGTCAGGGCTTCGATTTCGGCCTTTGCGCCGACGTCGATGCCGCGCGTGGGTTCGTCGAGGATCAGCAGCTTCGGGCTGGTGGCGAGCCAGCGCGCAATCAGGACTTTCTGCTGGTTGCCGCCGCTCAGGTGCTTGATGAGCTGTTCGCCGCTCGGCGTCTTGATGCGGAGCAATTTGATGTATTTCTCCGCCATCTCCTCCTGCTGCTTCAGCGTCATGGTCTTCCAGATGCCTTTCGACGCCTGGAGCGCGAGCACGATGTTTTCGCGGATGGTGAGGTCGGGGATGATGCCGGTCACTTTGCGGTCTTCGGCGATCAGGGCGACTTTCGCCTTGACGGCCTTCTGCGGGGAATTGAAGTTCACGGGCTTGCCGCACATGGTCATCGTGCCGGAATCGTGCGGATCGACGCCGAAGATGATCTGCGCGACCTCGGATCGTCCGGAACCGAGCAGGCCCGCAAGGCCGAGCTGTTCGCCCGCGCGGATGCTGACGTCGACCGGGCTGACCGTGCCGACGCGTCCGATGCCCTTCGCCTCGTAGACGGTGTCGCCGAACTTGGCGTTCTTCACGATGCCGGCCTGCATCTCGTTGATCTGCTCCGGAGTCTTGCCGATCATCTTGGCGACCATTTCGATGCGCGGAAGGTCCTTGGCGTCGTAGGAGCCGACCAGCTGGCCGTCGCGCAGGATGGTGATGCGGTCGCTGACTTCGTAGACCTGGTCGAGGAAGTGCGTGATGAAGATGATTGCCATGCCTTCCTCGCGGAGCTTCTTCATCACTTTGAACAGTTCCTTGACCTCGTTCTCGTCGAGACTGGAGGTCGGTTCGTCGAGGATCAGGAGCTTGCAGTCCACGTCCAGCGCGCGGGCGATTGCCACGAGCTGCTGGATCGCGATGGAATAGCTGGAAAGGTTTTCGCCGACGTTGATGTCGATGTCGAGCCGGGCGAGAGCCTTGCGCGCCTGCACCTTGCGCTCCTTCTTGTCGATGAAGCCGAGTTTCGTGCGGGGTTCGCGCCCGATGCAGATGTTTTCGGCCACGGACAGGTCGGGAAGCAGGTTCACTTCCTGATACACCGTGCTGATGCCGGCGTGTTCGGCGTCAAGCGGGGAGCGGAACTTGCACTCCTTGCCGTTGAAATAGACCGAACCGGCGGATGCGGGGTAAACGCCCGTGATGATCTTGATGAGCGTGCTTTTTCCCGCGCCGTTTTCTCCCATGAGCGCGTGTATCTCCCCGGCTTTCACCGAAAAATCGACGCCCTTGAGAGCCTTGACTCCGAGAAATTGCTTCTCAATGCCTTTGGTTTGCAGTAAATCCATCCGTCTATCCTATAGGGGTGGGTGTGAGCATTTGAAAAACATTATTCTAGAAAAGATAGCACAGATTCGGCATTTTTCAATAAGGAAACGCCATTTTTCCCGAATTATTTGTTTCGAATTTCATATATTTTTACCGCATCTTTTTTTTCTCTTGATTTTTACCGCGCCGGAAAGTATATTATGCCAAACAAAAACACACCGCAAAATCATCAATCTATGAGATGACGCTCCTCCTCGCAAAAAGAAAGGTCTCCGCCATGCGATCCTACCCCGTTTTGTCAGCAGTTTTCCTCGCCGCCGCTACGCTCGTTTCCGCGCTCGCCGCGGAACCCGTCCTCGAATTCAAAGTGAACAAGGACGGCCCTCGTACCGCCGGGATGCTCGGCCCCACGCACGACGAGGAAGTCATCTACGGCCTCGGCTCCGACGGCAAACAGCATTATTTCGCGGTCGGCACGGACGTCCGCGGACAGGGCGTCACGATCTGGCAGTCGGAGGACCTCGTGAACTGGAAGGACGTCGGGAAGGTCTTCACGCGGGAAAATGCGCCGAAGATCCTGAACGTCGGGCCGCGCGGCTGGAGCTACGAGTTCAACTCCGTGAAGATCAACGACAAGGGCGAATACGAGTTCCTGAACGAACGCGCGCCCGGCGCGAACAACTACCGGCTCGGGTCCAATCAGCCGTTCTGGGCTCCGTGCGTCTACTTCAGCGAGGCGGACCAGACCTATTATCTCTACTATTCCTGCTCCGCCTACGGCACGCGCAATTCGTTCATCGGCTGCGCGAAGAGCAGGACGCTCGACGCCGGGTGGGAGGACTGCGGCCAGATGATCCACACGCGCACCGGCGACGGCAAACAGTTCAACGCCATCGACCCGACAGTCTTCAAGGCCGCGGACGGCAAGCTTTGGATGATCTACGGCTCGTTCTTCGGCGGCATCGCCATCGTGGAGCTGGACCCGAAGGATCCCTCGAAACTGCTTCAACCCGGCACGCACGGCAAAGTCATCGCCAGCCGCGGCTACGAGAAAGTCTACGAGCAGGACGGATTCCAGGGCAACCCGACCACCGGCGTGAAGGGCGAGAAGTTCACCGCCTACGGCATCGAGGGCGCGAGCATCGTCTTCTATCCTAAAAATCGCTACTACTACCTCTTCGTCTCCTACGACCGTCTGGACTGGACCTACCACGTGCGCGTTGGGCGTTCGAAGAACATCGAGGGCCCCTACCTCGACTATCTCGGACGCCCGCTCGTGTACAATCAGGAGAAACAGGGGCCCGAGGAAGTGAACGGGACCAAACTCATCGGGCCGTATCGCTGGAAATCGACCGGAACGGGCTGGGTCGGCACCGGTCACACCACGCTCTTCCGAAATGACCCGAAGAGCAATTACAGCGATCTCTTCTTCGGCAGCAACTGCAAGTGGCAAGGCGTGCCGGGATCGTTCCTCGGCCTGCGGCGCGTCTTCTGGTCGGAAGACGGCTGGCCGCTGCTCTCGCCCTGCATCTATGGCGGCGAAGATCTGAAGATCAGAAGCGGGTTCATAGGCAAAAATATCGTCGAAAAAGACGGCATCCTGAACTCCGGCGAATCCGCGCAGTGGGATTTCATCGTCTTCAGCGTCACGGACGACACCACGAACCGCCGCATCGACGAATCGACGATCTACTCCCTCAAAAAAGACGGGATCATCGAGGGCGGCGGCAAGTGGGAGATCGATCTCGATAATTCGATTACAGTGTTCGCGGACGGCCTGTATGGAGGCTATGTCGGGTTTGATAACGGCATTATCATGCGGGTCGAACTCCCCGGCGGCGTGAAGGCGAAGGGCTTCTGCGCCTACGGCTGGGACCAGGACCGGAAATGCCAGACCGTGTTCTTCACCGGACTCACCGACAAGGGCGTCGCCGTCTGGGGGATGCGAAGCATCCTGAAGTAGTGCGCGGCTCCGCTCGCGCACACGCCGGGGTGTGACGATGCAGTGCGCGGCTGCCTTCGCTCGAGACTGTTCCCCTGCCCTTTCCAATCTTCCACTGCGAAAAGAGCCGTCCGGATCGCTCCGGGCGGCTCAAACTTTTTGAGGAGAAAAGAGGAACTGTCCTGCGCTTGAGCGCAGCCAAGCGCTGCCGCAGTGGAGGCGCAGCTTCCTGTGCGCAAGCGCAGCTGAACGCACTGCCGCAGTGGAGGCGAAGCTTCCTGTACGCAAGCGAAGCTGAGCGCACTGCCGCAGTGGAGGCGCAGCTTCCTGTGCGCAAGCGAAGCTGAACGCACTGCCGCAGTGGAGGCGAAGCTTCCTGTGCGCAAGCGCAGCTGAACGCACTGCCGCAGTGGAGGCGCAGCTTCCTGTGCGCAAGCGCAGCTGAACGCACTGCCGCAGTGGAGGCGCAGCTTCCTGTGCGCAAGCGAAGCTGAGCGCACTGCCGCAGTGGAGGACTTGTCCTCCTATTTTTTCACGCACTGGGCGTCGGACCAGCTGCCGACGGCGCGCCCCTGCCAGCCGAGCCCCTTGTCGTAGGACGTGGTGAGCGGGTGGAACCGCGGCGGAATGGTGGACTTCCAGTCGGTCGCGGTGATATGACCGTCGACGAACAGGATCGGCGGGGCGCCTTTGTGACGGGATTTGTCGTCGCGGACGGTTCCGAGTTCGCCGATGCTGGTGTCGCCTTCGCGGATGCGCAGGTGGTACACGTTCACCGTGTCGTATTCCTCGGTGTTGCAGGACTCGCCCGGCTGGTGGTTCTTGCCCCAGTGGTCCGTGATCAGGATCAGGTCGGACGGGGTGTCCGGGTCGCTGGTGCGGCTGTTCACGAGGCGCGGATCGACCAGGGCGTCGCCCTCGCTGCCGGTGGAGCCGTCCTTGTACTTCATCGTGCCGCCCTTGGTCGGGTTGTTGCGTCCGTAGCTGGCGGTCGCGCCCGGGGAAATGTCGCTGGGGCACTTGAAGACTTTCGCCATGGAGACTCCGGTCGCGTTCAGATATTTGTCGTAATTCTCCGGTTTCAGGTATCCGCTGCTCGGAACCGAGTCGTTCTTGAATCCGCTGTTCGCCTGAATCAGGTCGCGGTACCATGTGCTCCAGTTGGAGATCACCTTCATCGACCGGTTGTTGTTCACCGCGTACTGCTGGATGTACACGCTGATGTTCTTTTGGTTGCCGAGGCACTGGGCCTTCCGCGCAGTTTCCCTGGCGGAACGCATCGCGGGGATCGCAAGGCCCGCGAGGATCACGATGACGGCGATCACGACCAGAAGTTCGATCAGGGAATAATGTTGAATGCGGGGGTGTTTCATGACAGAATCCTTTCTGACGGAACGTTATCAAATTGGAATCTTGAAGAGAAAAAACAGTTTCGTTTCCATCACTATACCATGTTCCTGAAAAAAATCAAACCGGAAATCTCCGTTTTCGGGAAAAATCCGGTTGTTTTTTACGTTTTTCGGGGCGGATCGGCCGCCGTCTCAACCGCGCCATGACCGAAGCCAGTCCGGCCAGCGGAAAGCCACCTGGACGAGGAGCGCGATCTGCAGACACCAGCGGAGCGTGAGCAAATCGCGATGCCACAAGTCGACGACGACGATCGCGACGACATTGAGGATGAAGAGCGCGTTCAACAGGATTCGCCTGATCCTGTACGGCATTTCCGTTCCTCCTCCAAACCGGCGGCCTGTTACTTATGGTTGGGATCGTCAGTCCAGCTGCCGACCGCGTAGCCGACCCACTTCAGGTCATCCAGCTTGCCCAGGCTCGAACCGCTCGGGTGATACTCCTTGGGGATCGTCTTCAGATAATCCTTCGATGTGACGTGTCCGTCGACGAACAGGATCGGGGACTCGCCTTTGTGGCGGGGGGAGGCTTTGCGATCGCCCTCGACGCCGACGCTGGTGTCGCGGCGGAGATGGAATGCGTTGGTGGTGTCGTTTTCACCCGCGGCGCGGACGCCGCTGCCTTCGTTGCAGGACTGTCCGGGGATGTGGGAATCGTCCCAGCGGTCCGCGATAAGAATCAGGTCCGAGGGAGCGCGGAACCTGTTCAGACGGCTGTCGACGATCTTCGGCGAGGCTTCGGGCGTGTTGCCGTCCCATCTCATCGTTCCGCCCTTCTGCGGATCGTTGCGGGCATAGCTGGCGGTTCCCTTCGTGGTGTCGCCCGGGCACTTGAAAACCTGGGACATGGCGGCGCCCACGCCGTTCAGGCAGTCCATCCGTTTCTTCATTTCGGGATCCATGTAACTGTTGGAATTGTCCTTGTTCGTCTGGAATCCGCCGTTGGAAATCAGCAGGTCCTTGTACCAGGTCTTCCAGGAGGAAAGCACGTTGATCGACTGGTTGTGGCTCAGGGCGTACTGGTGGACATACAGTCCGATGTTCTTCTGGTTGGCGAGGCACTGGGACTTCTTCGCCGTTTCCCTGGCGGAACGCAGGGCGGGAAGCAGCATGGCGGCCAGGATCGCGATGATGGCGATTACGATCAGGAGTTCGATCAGCGTGAATTGACGGACGGACGGACGTTTCATTGACGAAAACCTTTCCAATATGCGACAGATGCGGGATAATAGAAAACAATCATATACTATAATGCCGCATCATGGAAAAATCAAGTCCGGACGGACTGTTTTTTTCACTTCAACCCGTTCCAATCCAAAAGGAAAGGCGGGGATTTCCCGTTCAGACGGACGCGAGATGGGCGGGAAGCCTTTGTGGCGGGAGGCGTAGTTGTCGGATGCGCGAAACCGCCGGACGGGAGGGAAGATTCCGTTCTGCGACAGGATTCGCGCATCATCGAATCATACTCGGAAAGGCCGCTCCGCTTATTTCTTCTTCAGGACCGGGTCGTCGGACCAGCTGCCGTAGGCGCGTCCGGTCCAGTTCATATTGTCGTTGATCTCCTTCACGGAGTAGCCCTTCACCGTCGCCTTGTAGTCGATGGCGGTCACATGGTTGTCGACGTAAAGGATGGGTGCGGTTCCCTTGTGGCGGGACGCGTATTTGTCGTAGTCGCCGACTTCGCGGTCGTTGCGGAGGTTGAACGCGTTCACGGTGTCGAACTCGCCGCCGTTCGGCCAGGCGCCCAGGTTGGTGTCGATCTTGACCTTTTCGCCGGGCGTGTGGTTGTCGGACCAGCGGTCGGCCACGATGATGAGGTCGGACGGCGTCCTGATGTCGTTGAGACGGCTTTTGACCAGTCTGGGATCGACTTTGTCCTTGAACATGGTCCAGCCGCCGCTGGGATCGTTGCGTCCGTAGCTGGCGGTTCCCTTCGTGGGGTCGGAGGGGCATTTGAAGACTTTTGCGACGCCCGCGCCCTTCGCATCCATATTGCTCGCCTTGATGTGGGATCCGTCCATGTTCTTATATGTGCCGCCCTCGGAGATGACGATTTTCTGATACCAGTCGCTGTAGCTCTGAAGCATGTCGAGTTTCTGCCCGTTGTTGAGCGCATACGAATGGATGTACTCGCCGATGTTCTTGTCGTTGCTGATGCAGCCGGCTTTCTTGGCCGTTTCGCGGGCGGAACGCAGCGCGGGGATCGCAAGGCCCGCGAGAATCACGATGATCGCGATCACGATCAGCAGTTCGACGAGCGAATAGAAATGTTTTCGGGGATATCTGACAGACATTGTCCGGTTTTCTCCTTGAGGTTGAATGATTCGGTCAAATCGTTTTGACATAGGAAGATAACACTTCAAGACGGAAAAATCAAGTCAAAATACATCATTTTCTAAAAGAAATTGAAAAAAAGAGACATGCCATCCGAATTGTTCCGAATGATTCGCGCCGGTTCAAAAACGTTAATCGGTTATGATAAAATGTCTTACAGCCCCGGCACGGCCATCTGTTCCGCCTTCGGAACCCAGAAGGTGTTCTGATAAACTCCAAGCGGGTATTCCACGACGTTCCGATAGCGTCTGTTGATGACGAAGAGGTCGTAGGGCGAGACAAGGAAAAGATACGGCTCCTCCTCGTGGATCAGACGGTGGAACTGATGATAAAGCTCCGTGCGCTTGTCAAGATCGAAGCATGTGCGTATCTCCATGATCAGGCGGTCGGCCTCGGGATTCGCGAACGAGATGAAGTTGCTGGACGCCTCGATCTTCAGGTTGTCGGAGTGCCACAGCTGGTACGGGTCATTGGAGACGGACATGCGCCACGCCAGGCGGACGGCGTCGAACTGGCGCTTGTCGATGCGTTCGAGCATGACGGACCATTCGAGGGAGAGTATCTCGAGTTTGACGCCGGCGCGGGCGAAATCCTCCTTCAGGATCGGGAGAAGCTTCTGGTCGGTCGTGCTGGAGTTCGCGTAGATCACGGTGAAGACGAACGGCTTGCCGTCCTTGTCGAGCACGCCGTCGCCGTCCGCGTCCTTCCACCCCGCGTCCGCAAGCATCTTCTTCGCCTTTTCGACGTCGAATTCATACGGCTCGACCGAGGGATCGTTGGCGCGGGAATCGACGAAGAACGGGCCGGAGACCGGACGTACGAGGTCGTAATAGACGTCGCGAATGATGCGCTTGCGGTCGACCAGATGGCTGAGGGCCACGCGGACGTTTTTATCCTGGAAAAGCGGATTCGCGAGGTTCAGGCCGATGTAGGAGTAGGACATGCTCGGCAGACGCATTTTCCGCAGGAAGCCGCCCTCCTGAAATTCCGCCGTGCCGGTGTTGTTGACCCACTGTTCGGTCGTGAGGCTGTCGGCGTCGAGCGTTTTGGAGCGGAGCGCCTGCAGACGGGTGTTCGGGTGCTGGATCAGTTCGTAGACCACGGTCTTCAGCGCAGGCATGATGCCGAGACGTTTGCCGTAGAACTTCTCGAACCGCTTGAAGACTACGCGCTTGCCCTTCTCCCAGCTGTCAAGCTGATACGGGCCGCATCCCACGATCATGCGGTTGTGGACGTGGTCGTCGTTGAACTTCGCGCCGTCGAACGGGCCTTCGTAGGCGTGGTAGAAATGGCGCGGCAGGGGCATGAGGGAGAGCGTGATCTCCTCGGAGAGGATGTACGGACGCTCCCATACGACTTCGAACTCGTAGTCGTCGATGACATTGATCTGTTTCAGGTCGGCCAGATAGCTCCGCATCGGGGCGGCGTTCACCGTCTCGTCCTTGATGACGTCCACATAGAACTTGAAATCGTCTGCCTTGACCTCGACGTTCTCCCACTTCTTCCCGGTCACGGGGTCGGTGAAATCGTGCCAAAGGATGCCCTTGCGGAGCTTGATGCGGTAGGTCAGCTTGTCGTCGGAAAGCGTCCATGATTCCGCCATGCGCGGCACGAACCGGTCGATGTCCTTGTAATGCCGTTCCGCAAGCGAATCGCAGGTGAGGCCCCAGAAATCCGACACGGTCGCGTCGTTGTTGATGATCATGTTCATATTGCCGGTGTCCGAGGTGATCGCGCCGATGAAACGGCCGCCCGGTTCGGCGTTCTTGTCGTAGAACTCGATGTTCCCCGCCGGAGGCTCGCCGGACAGCGCGGAACCGCCGCCGGATGCGGCGGCTGCGACGCCGCCCGCGGCAACAAGCTGGTCGACGCGTTCGGAGAGTTCGGCGACGGCTTTCGCGAGGGCTTCTGCCTGGAATCGCTGACGGTCGATGGCGGTCACGACGCCCGCGCCGATGACTGCGAGGACGACGAAACAGAGGGAAAGAAGAACCGGTGTGAGGAAGGATCTGTTCTGCATAGGACGGAAACCGTAGTTGAGGATCACTTCTTGTGGGTAAATGTCTTGCCGAAGCCGTATTTGGTTTTCGCCTTGTTGTATTCCTCGCGGGCGGCCGGCTCGTTTTCCTCCATGGCCTTGATGCGGTCGGAGTCGCACGGATGCGTGGACAGGATGCTCTCCAGCTTGCTCGCTCCTTCGGCGTTGTTGGTGAAACGTTTCCAGAATGTGTAGGACGCGCTCGGATCGTATCCGGCGCGCGCCATCAGGATCAGACCGATGACGTCCGCTTCGGATTCGTTGCTCCGGCTGTACGGCAGCATCACGCCGATCTCGGTGCCGGTGCCGTAGATGGCGTCGATCGTCTCGCTGTTGAACGCCGCCGAGACAAGGACCGCGCCGAGGGACTGGAGGATGGAACGCGACATGCGCTCGCCGCCGTGGCGCGCGATGGCGTGGCCGATCTCGTGGCCGACCACGAACGCCAGTTCGGCTTCATTGTTCATGTCGTCCATGATGCCGCTGTAGACCGCAACCTTCCCGCCGGGGAGGCAGAACGCGTTTTTGATTTCGGAATCCAGCACAGTGAACTCCCATTCGAACTCGTCCGCTCCGGCGACAGACTTGATCGCGTTGCCGCAGCGTTCCAAGGCGGCGGTGTATTCCGCGTTATTGCTCTTCGGATATTCCGCCTTGTACTCCTCGTACGACTCGGCGCCGAGGCTGTTCTCGTAGGACTCGGTCGTCAGCAGAAACTGCGAACGACCCGTGACCGGAACGCTCCGGCAGCTGCAGAGAACGCAGGCGAGGACGGACAGGAAAAGGATCGGGCGGATTCGCACGGATGGAAAGAGATGATGAACGGCTGACATCATGGCATTGTCGCTCCAGGGTAAACGGTTCGTTTCTTGGCGGAGAATCGCGGGAGGCCCATTTCTGTTGCGAACTCCCGGCCTACGCGGGCACACGCGGACGGCGCATTTCTAAATATACAGCATTCCCCTTCATCTTTCAAATCGTTTCCGCAAAAAAAGCGGGATGTGAACTTGTTTCCGGCCGAAAAAAAGAGCGGACCGTTCGAAAGAAGCCGGACCGCCCTGTTCAGACCAAATGCCGGAAGCGAACAGCGTCAAAGCGGGATCGCGTAGTCGATCTGCGGGATGACGCGGAACCAGTCGGCGGGGGGGCGTTCGAGCTTTATGCTCGTTTCGTGGAGCAGGTTCCGGCGCATGACGGACAATTTGACGATCGTGCCGGGATCGAGGGAGAGGATGCGGTTGCGGAGATCGTAGGTGTCGGCTACGTCCTCGCCGTTCAGCTTCACGATCACGTCGCCGTCGCGCAGCCCGAGACGCTCCGCCGGGGAATTCTGAAATATTCTGCGGATGACCGCGCCCTTCTGCACCTCGTTGTTCTCTTCGCCGGGCGAACGCAGACGGGAGGGCATCGCACCCATGATGCCGAGCCACGGACGCACGATCTCGCCATGCGCGATCAGCGTGTCGGCGACGGTCTTGGCGATTTCGGCGGACACGGCGAACGCGATGCCGATGTTGCCGCCGGTCGGCGCGAGAATGCAGTCGTTCACGCCGATCACGTCGCCCGCGGCGTTCAGCAGAGGACCGCCGGAATTGCCCGGGTTGATGGAGGCGTCCGTCTGGATGTAGTTTTCATACAGGTTCACGCCGACGCCGGACCGCTGAACGCCGGAGACGATGCCCGCGGTCACGCTGTGTTCCAGGCTGAATGGCGCGCCGATTGCGATCGTCCACTGCCCCAGGCGGATGTTCTTCGGGTTGGCGAACGTGAGCGCCATGAACTTCTTTCCCTTCGGAGGCTCGACCTTCAGCACGGCCAGGTCGGAAGTCGGATCGACGCCGACCAGGTCGGCATGGTATTCGCGCCCTTCGTTGTCCGTGACCAGAAGAGCGTTCGCGCCGCTCGCCACATGGTAGTTCGTGAGAATATAGCCGTCCTCCCGGATGAAGAAGCCGGACCCCTGCCCGGCCGGCACTTCATAGTACTGCGGGGGACGCCCCCACGAACGCCGCGACGAAACGATCCTCTGGTTGGAAATGCATACAACCGCGGGCATGGCGCGTTCGATGGTGTCGGTGAAGTCCGGCCATGCCGCGGCAGTCGGAACCGGCGCCGTTTCCTGTGTGTAGGAACGCATCTTCGTCTGATAATCCGGCTCCTCTTCGACGGGCGGATTCACGAACTTCAGGACCAGGAGCGCGGCGCATGCGCCGGCAAGGACCGAAAAAAGAGTATTGAATACGGATTTCATGGCATCGGCAATCCTTTCTTTTTGATTTCGAGGTATTTTTCGTATTCGGCAATCAGCGTGTCCGACATAGTGCGCCAGTCGAACCGCGGTTTCACCAGTTCACGGCCCGCCTCGCCGAATTCACGGCGTTTCGCATCGTTCAGAAGAAGTTCGGATATCTCATCCGCGCCGGGCGTGTCGCCGCCGGGCTGAAGCAGATACCCCGTCTTCCCGTTCAGCACCACTTCGCGCGTACCGTCGATGTCGAACGCCACGACGGGCTTCCGCATGGCAAGCGCCTGCACCGCCGCGCGCGGGAGCCCTTCGCGCATGGAGAAATGCACGAGGACGTCCGTCAGAGCCAGATAGCGCGGCACCTGCGCAGGAGGCACAAGTCCGGCGAAGCTCAGACGGTTCCGGAACCCGCGTTCCACCGCCTCCGACTCCAGCTGTTCCCGCAGAAGGCCGTTCCCGATCAGCAGGAAATGAACGTCCGGAACGCGTTTGACGATCTCGGGAATGCTCCGCCACAGCTCCACATAGCCCTTCATCGGGAAAAGCCGCGCAAGCGTGCCGACGACCTTTGCGCCATCAGGGATACCCAGGGAACGCCGCAGTTCGGGATCCGGCTCCGTCGTCAGGAATGGTTCCAGCTCCATGCCGCTGTACACGACCTTGAACATCCCGGGCCGTCCGATATGATTTTGAAGGCACTGGTCGATCATGTCCTGCGCCACCGCATAGATCCGGTCGCACCGTTTCGCCGCCATGCGTTCCATCTGGATGTAGACCGCATTCTTCCATGCCGGATAGATGCGCGAGAACGGCAGTCCGTGGACGGTATGGATTACCAGCGGCACACCGGCTGCGCGGGCGGCGTAACGCCCGACGATGCCCGCTTTCGAGGCGTGCGTATGGACAACGTCGAATCTCTCGTCCTTGAAAAACTTCACCAGCGAGCGGTAGCTCTTCCAGTCACGCACCGGGTCGATCTCCCGGCACAGCGTCGGGCACTCCTCCACGCGGAAGTCGATTCTGCCGCAGTTGCGGAGCAGTTCGCCTTCCGGCCCCGGCGACGGCCCTGTCATCAGGACGGATTCATGCCCGGCCTCGTGGAGTCCGCGTGCGGAAAGAAGGGTGTTGACCTGGGCGCCGCCGACGATCATGCGGGTGATGAGATGACAGACTTTCATGGCGAAATGCTTTCGATTGGTTGGATTAGAAGCCGCCGCGCCGACGTCTGCGAAATGTCGGAATCCAGAAACGGAACCCCGTTCCTCCTCAGCGTCAGATGGCCGCGGCCTGTATAGTTGGACAGCAGAATGCCGTCAATTGTTCCGATGGCAAAGGAAAATTGTTCGCCGGACAGATGGAATGACAAATCCGCGCCGTCGTACGGAATCGCCGTGACGGCCGGACCGTCCGGCATCTTTTTCAGCGCGTTGGAGGGGCAGAAAACGTCCAGAACGGGCATCTGCGCGGCAAATGCGTCAAGTCCGTCGAAAGAGGCCTTCCGCCCGCTGGAAACTGCTACGGAACGGCACGCCGTGATGCCGCGTTCCCGCAGATAATCAGCCAGCGCGGTTCCTCCCCGGTAATCCGGCACGTTCACCACATCGGCGCGCCCCAGCGCAGGATCCGTTGCAACGACAGCTGGCTCCAGTTCGCTCCCGCCTCCGCTGAGAATGAGGATTTCGGCGGGGAAGAACGCCGCACGGAAACGCCAGAACGCGAACAGCGCGGTCATGGCCGCGCCCGAGGAAACCGCGATGCGCCAGCGTTTCGTCCGAAGCAGACAGAACAGCGCGGCAAGGAACAGCGCGACCGTCCAGACCGGGGGGCGCGGGATCGGCGTTTCGAAGAGACCGCCGAAGAACCGCCCCAGCCATCCGATCAGACGGAAAAAAAGTTCGAGCAGGCCGGAGAAAAGCAAACCGACCGGCCCCGCCCAGGAAAAAAGAAGCGTCAGCCCCGCAACCATGAACGCCAGATACGCCAGCGGCATCACCAACATGTTGGCGGGAACGGCGGACACGGGGAACAGCCCCTGATACAGGATCGACAGCGCCCCGCTGCCTATGCTCGCCACGGCGGTCGCGGCAAGCGCGGACAGCAGGATGCGGAGCCAACGGGAGACGCGCATCCGCCACGGCGGAACATAGCGCGCGGGAAGCGGCTGCGACAGGCCGCGCGACAGAAAACCGAGCAGAATGGACCCGACGTCGCGCGGCAGGCTCAGCAGCAGCGCAACGGACAGGAACGAATAGTGCATGCCGGGCTTCATCATGCTCGCCGGAGACACGGTCAGGACCGCATACGCCGCCAGCATCAGGCTGTTCATGTGCGGTGAAGACAGGAGCAGCGAACGCAGGACCAGGAACGCGGCAATCATCACATATGCGCGCATCGCGGGCTCGCGCATCCCCGTCGAAAGAGCGTAAAGGAAAAGCGGAATCAGCACGAACAGACTGCGTTTCCGGAAAGGAACCCAGACAGTCAGAAGCAGAAGCAGCGAGGCGAAAATGCCCACGTGCGTTCCGCTGACAGTCAGGATGTGGATCGTGCCGCTGGAGAGGAATCCGGCGCGCGTCTCCTTTTCCAGCGCGATCCTGCGACCGCCGAGCATCGCGCACGCCATCCGCGCGTTTTCGACGTTGCGGAATCCGCGGCAGACCGCCGCCAGCGCGGCGTCGCGCCAGTCGTAGAGCGTCCGCCGGAATCCCCTGCCCCGCGAAACGATCCTGACCTCAGGCGATTCGGGGCGGAATATCTCGTAGACGCCTTCGCGTTCCAGATAGGCGGCGTAATCGAACGAACCGGAAAAAAGCGGATGTTCCGGCGCGGAAAAGACGCCCTCTGCACGCACGGTGTCGCCGAAGCCGAGCGGCTCGGTCACAGCGCTTTCTCCCCGCCCGCAGTCCAGCAGAACGCGCGGAGACGCGTTCCCGAACTCGATCCACGGGGCGTTCGCGCCGTAACGGAACCGTTTCACGCGGCACTGCAGATTCCGCACGCGGAACGCTTCGCCGCTTCGGACGGAAGCAGACGGATCGTCGACAGTCAGTTCTGCTTCGGCGGCGAAACGCGCCCTTCCGGCCGCTTCCGCGATGAAATTCCGCTGTTGCCCCGACCAGAGCAAAGCCGCGATCAGCGTGGGAACCATCGGCAGCGCGAACCGGAACAACGCGTCACGCACCGGAATCAGCGCCCACACAGCCAGGACCGACGCGGCGGGAATCAGGACATAAGGAAAGCCGTTCCCCCGGACGGAGAGAACGGCTGTGACTGCCGCAAGCAGAAAGAATGCTGCGGGGCAGGACTGTTCCAACGCGACCGCGCTTTTCCGGATTCGACGGAACAGCGCGCGCGGAGAGACAGTTCTGTGTTCCGGCACGGATTCCATGGCGCGGCGCCTGAACGGATTCCGTTACTGGAAGAGCGTGCAGAGGATCGCCTTGTGCATGTGGAGGCGGTTTTCGGCCTCGTCGAAGACGATGGAGTGTTCCGACTCCATGACCTCGTCGGTGATCTCTTCTCCGCGGTGAGCGGGCAGGCAGTGCATCACCTTCACGTCGGGCCTGGCATGGCCGAGCATCTTCATGTCGAGGCGGTAGGGCTCCAGTATCTTCATGCGTTCGCGGGATTCCTTTTCGAACCCCATGCTCACCCAAACGTCGGTGTAGACGAAATCGGCGTCCTTCATGGCGGCGGCGGGATCGGTGGTCCACTCCACCTTGCCGGGGCCGAGATCCTCGTCCATGATCGCCTGACGCGGACGGAATTCCTCCGGCGCGCCGATGGCGAACGTCATGCCGGCGAGCTTGCAGGCCATCATGAGCGAATTCGCCATGTTGCTGGCGCCGTCGCCCAGATAGGCCATCTTCAGCCCTTCGAGCTTGCCTTTGCGTTCCCAGATCGTGAAGAGGTCGGCGAACGCCTGGCACGGGTGGTAGTCGTCCGTGAGAGCGTTCACGATCGGAATGCTCCCGTATTGCGCGAGACCTTCCACGTCGGACTGCCGGAACGTGCGGATCACGATGCCGTGCAGGAAGCGGCTGAGCACGCGCGCCGTGTCGGCGATGGTCTCGCCGCGGCCCATCTGGGTCTTGCTCTCGTCGAGGTAGATCGGCTGGCCGCCGAGTTCATGGATTCCGACCTCGAACGAAACGCGCGTCCGGGTCGAGGATTTCGCGAAAATCATGCCGATGGACTTGCCGTCCAGCGGGCGGGGCTGCCCCGCCTTGCCGCGTCCGGCCTTCAGGCTGGCTGTCGTTTCAATGAGTTTTTCCAGTGCGGCGCGGTCGAATTCGCGTCCGGTAAGCAGATGTCGGATCATTTCCGGCCTCCTTTCGAAGCAGAATATTCCTTGAATGCCGAGGCGATGATGCGCACGGCCTTGTCGCAGTCCTCCCGTTTCACGATCAGCGGGGGCAGAAGACGGAGCACGACTTCGCCGGCGGACAGGGCCACGAGCCCCTTCTCACGCAGGACGGGAAGGATGTCCTTCGCCGGGAAATCGAGTACGATTCCGAGCATGAGGCCGCGTCCGCGGACTTCCTTCACGAAATCGTATTTTTCAGCGAGCTTTTCCAGTTTGCCGCGCAGATACGCGCCCGTTTCCCTGACGTTGTCCAGTATCTTGTCCTTGTAGATCGTCTCGAAAACGGCCAGGGCCGCCGCCGTGGCGAGCGCGTTGCCGCCGAACGTATTGCCGTGTGTGCCGGGAGTCAGCACGCCGGAGAGACGCTCGTTGCACACGAACGCGCCCATCGGCACGCCGTTCGCGATGGCCTTGGCGAACGAGAAGGCGTCGGGATGGACGCCGTACCCCTGCCAGGCGCAGAGCGTGCCGGTGCGTCCCATGCCGCACTGCACCTCGTCGAACATCAGCAGGACGTCTTTCTCCTTGCAGAGCTTTTCGAGCCCCTTGATGAAGTCCTCGTCGGCGGGCAGGATGCCGCCCTCGCCCTGAACCGCTTCAAGCATCACGGCGCAGGTCTTCGGGCCGATCGCCTTCTTCACGGACTTCAGGTCGTTGAATTTCGCGAACTTGAAGCCAGGCATGTCAGGATTGAACCCCTCGCGGTATTTGCTGCGGCCGGTCGCGGCCAGCGTAGCGAGCGTACGTCCATGGAACGAGTTTTCCATTACGACAATCTCATTGCGGCCGGTCGCGTTGCCCCACTTGCGCGCGAGCTTGATGAGCCCTTCGTTCGCCTCCGCCCCGCTGTTGCAGAAGAAGACGCGGCCCTTGCCGAACGTCTTCTTCACGATCAGTTCGGCCAGGCGCGGCATGTTTTCGTTCAGGAAGAGGTTGGACACATGCACCAGCGTCTGCGCCTGACGGCAGATCGCCTCGGTGACGGCCGGATGGCAGTGCCCCAGGCTGCACACGGAAATGCCGGAGGAAAAATCCAGATACTTGCGGCGGTTCGCGTCGTACAGGTTGACGCCGCCGCCCCGCACGAACAGCGCCGCGGGCGTTCCGTAGGTGTTCATGACGTTCTTTTCGTAGATTTTCTGGAGTTTTTTCGTGATGTCCTGTTTCATTTTTTCCGGAATCCTTTCCTGATAGATGTGGAAAAGAGTTACTATAGCACGTTTTTCGCGGAAAACAATCTTTTTTCAGGCTTTTTTCCGTTTTTTTCAGCTTTTTGCCCGGCAAAGGGTTGGAACCGGGAAAAAAGAACGGCATGCGCCGGAGTTTTTCATCTGCCGGAACATGCCGCGTGCGCGGCGGCGCTTTCTTTTCTTCCCGCCGCCGCGGAACGGAATCGAAGGCTCAGGATTCCGAAGTCGCCTCGCCGATGGACGGCGTATGCTTGTGGTCCTGTTTCTTATCGAGATAGCGTCTCATCTGCGCGGAAGCCTTTGCGACGACCTCGTCGATGGCCTTGTAGACGTTGTCGAACGCCTGGGAAGCCGCCGTGACCGGATGATCCTTCACGGCCGCGTCGAGGTGCGCCGTGATCGTGTTTCTCTGCATGTCAAGAACGATCTTCACGCTGCTGATCCGCAGGCGGAATTCGGAGAAGGCATCCTCCGCCGCTTTCACGGCGTAGTCGCGGACTTCATTGTCCAGTTCGAAGTGACGGACGCTGACGGTAATGTCCATATAAGACCTCCTTGGTTCTGATGGTTCCTTGAGCGGGCGGAACTCCCCCCGCCCTGTTCTCTCTGACTTCAACTTACATCTGTTTGTTCCATTTGTCAAGCGGATTTCGCGCTTTTTTCCGTTTTTTCCGCATTTTTACGGTCTCCGGGCCGCCGCCGCATCGCGGAGACGGAAAAAGCCCCCGCAACCTTGGAAGGCTGCGGGGGCCTGTTGTGGTTTCAGGCGAGGTTCAATTCACCTGTAACCGGTTGTTGCGAGGCTGTCACGCCAGAGCGGCGATGTTCTGCCAGG
>Ga0265298_10000475_pt1 | contig 59616 bp, 51 predicted proteins | sample AusTroGonzalo_MG_3_FD_193486 | JGI IMG/M metagenome (GOLD analysis project Ga0265298, IMG submission 193486) | Bovine rumen microbial communities from tropical cattle in Woodstock, Queensland, Australia - Gonzalo_01 | ecosystem: Host-associated > Mammals > Digestive system > Stomach > Rumen ... | reverse complement strand
TATTGTCCCCAATATAGTTTCCCTTTCCTGCCGGCCTTTCCTCCTTTTTACAACAAAGGTTGGGAAACGGCCGTAGTTGAGCAAATTCTTCACATAGATATTATCACTGGCACAAACTTAGAGTCCCTAATTGCATGATTGTGCATCTTTCTACCCCGCCTCACAAACTCCTTACACGTCCGCTTATACCCGTTCTTATACAAGTAGAACATCAACAGCCGCAAGTACGACGAAGGATGATACTCACCCTCGTTTTCCGGATACTTCATCAGCACCTCTGGTATTTCCTTCAATGCCATCTCTTGTATATCCGAAATCTCCTTTTGCTCTATGGTGCTTCCAACCACCTTCTTAAACTGTTCACAACTCTGGCGCAGTTTAATCGTACTCACAATCGTAAAGTTATAGATATCCATCTCAAAATCCAGCGACAACACACGTAGTGAGCGCTCATCAAATACCTCTGCATACTGATTCTCCGACAATCCAAACTCCTCACACACCGCTCTGCGAGTCCATTCCGTCACAAAATCCTCTTGGAAATCCCGCTGATCCACAAAGTCCGACAACTCCAGTTGTTCGCCAATGCTCACCGCTTTTGTCGTGGGATAGTCATTGCTCTTCTCCTTGCTTATTTCTGTTATCAACACGTTTCCATCCTTTGTTTCAATCACCAGATGCAGGCACAAACTGTTTGGATAGTTTGCCACCCTTAGGCCACTATTCATGTGCTCGCCGATAATGCTCTCGCGCCACAGATCTTGCTTTTCAACCGCATTTTCTTCACCATAATACCTGTTGTGCCACACAAACTGGCACTGTCCCCAGGATGTTTTCCTCAATTGCAGCGTCAAGATTGGGTTACTCTTATTAAAGTTGGCCCCATATCTCGTCAGCATATACCTTGGCAGATCATTTCCCAAACTTCTGATTCTTTTTAACGAATCAGATGCTTCAAAAACCTTATACGCAGCCAGTAGTTCATCATCAGCAAACTCAAATGGCGTATCGTCATAGTCCACCACCCTCACGTTTTTGGGTTCTATACCAATCACGATGTTCGGAGCTGTCCACAGCGTGCGGTTCTGTCCCCACACCAGCCCTCCGGCAATCTTCGCGTGGGCCGATTCATCCGAGTGCGCCTTCATCAGTTCCGTAAAGGCCGCCACAGGCTCCTGCCTTTTGGTGTAATACCCCGATACTACCAATAGGATGTAATACACCGTCATAAGCACCGTCAGCACCAACAGAATAAAAACGGGAGCATTCCCTAAGTCCAACATCTTCTGCCAGAAAGTCTGCTCCCCACTGATCACCTCCCTCTCCCCGAGGTAGTTCATCACCACAGAGACAAGATAGATGATCCAGTATTCCAACACTATGCCTCTCAGCCCGTATAGTTTTCTGTATAAAGTTTCCATTGCTTTTCTTTAGAGTGTCATTCGTGTTCCAAATCAACCCTTAACCGTCATCACCCCTTCCACCTCATGCGGCACAAACGGCCCCTCCTTGCATTCAAAGATAACACTCCCTGACTCTAACGACTCCAGCTTATGCCAGACGCCCTTGGGGATATCAACACCATACACTCCATCCTCAAAACTTAAAACCACGCTTTCTATTTCCGAGCCATCATCATTATGAGTAGTAACCCTTACTCTACCTCGGAGCAATACAAATGTCTCGTCCTTTATCGGATGTCTATGAATAGGCACTTCTGTTCCAGGCTCAACGGCATTCAGAAACCTGTGGCACTTATCCTCCAAAGACTGATGAAAATTATAGTTCATCCTTAGTCTTGGTGAATCCTTTGCCTTAGCAGAGACCTCATTCAATAAAGTCTGGTCTATTATCTTCATCTTACATCATACTTCTGACATCAGCCATTGCCGCTTTGATCTCATTAAGCGGCACTTGTCCTCCCCACATCCTGTATACGTATAGTGGTGTGATGCCTCCAATATCCATCGAGCACGACCGCGCCTCATTCTCCATAAACTCTTTCAGTCGAGAAATAACATCTTCCATCATACCTCTTCCTTCTTACATCAGACATCTTTTGGCCTCCTCTGTGGTAAGAACAGGTAACTACAGAACTGCCACAGTCCTTTTAGAAAGCTTCTCATATCCAAATCTAGTCAGTGAGTACATTCCATACCCTACTATACAACCCAGGGTATTGTGAATCACATCATCCGTCTCAGAAAAACCTCGTTTTAACACAAATTGAAGCGATTCTATAGATAGAGAAAAAATACAACCTATCAACAATGCTTGCCACCATTTTACATTCCGAAAAGCACACCCCAAAAGCAATCCCAATGGGACAAACATAATAGTGTTCATAATATTATCTGCAATCAAATCATACATCCCATCCTTATATGCGGTATAGCTCCAAAAGGGTTGGAAATTATACCCTTTATCTTCGTTAAATGGTCGGAATAATACGGTAGAGCTATATATCAAGAGCAAATATTCTACAAAAAGCAGCTTAAATGAATATCGAAGTCCCTTTTTTATGCCTAAAAATACCAGCAATAATACAACACCAAGTAAGAAAGCAGACAACAACCCTTTATAAAGATAACCAGGCACATCTTGGTAAAGATTAATAATATATTCTGCAAGAATATCCTTAAATTCCATTTAATTAAATAAATATCGCGACCATGTACAGGCATCTATTTCAAGCTCGATAAATGGCCAATCATCCAACTGCTTTATATCGATTAATCAAATATTTAACAAAAAAAACAGGGGCATTTGAAGGGAAAATCTTTGAAATGCGAGCAAACTCTATGAATCGTCGAAGTGCAGTAATAATATTAGATATCCCTTTTGAATACTTTTTGCGGTAACTCTCATCTTTGTTTTGCCCCATATTCCCGGCTTGTAAAATAAGCCTCATAATACGACCAGCCTTTTGTGTCAAAGATGGAGATTTCTCATAAAAAGGCATCGCAGATACCGGCATGCCCAAAGAATCTACTGCGAGAGCCGCAAAGGCCTTCCATTCTGAAGTTAAACCCATATTATGTATCCTTTTCTCTAAAAGCTGAAGATTAATCCTCTCTCTATAAGTCCACAGCAATCTACACCAATCACAGATTTGTCTAAGACCAACTCCTCCACCATAAAAATGGTCTATAAAGTGTGTAAAAATAATAATAATGTCTTCATCTGGATATGGGAGATAAACTTCAGTTGAATCATTATTCCAACACCTTACTTTGTCATCTATAAATACTTTATTTTGCACATCATCTATCACACGATTCATCCGATTTGATAGTTCAGTATGCATTGTGCCATGTAACTCAATAACCCAAGGAGTAATAGTCATTCCTAAATGAAGACGTTTTTTATCCTCCGGCTCTATATAAGAGGATAATGGCGACAAGTATTCTTTTGCCTTCCTATAATTATCAGCATCAAGTAGAAGATCAATATCGCCTGCGGAGCGCCATAAGGGCCGTTCATAGCACTGTGCGATTCCTTGACCTTTTACCAAAACTGAATGAATCCCTTCTCTCCTTAATCTTTCGATAATCTCGCCTATGAAATTATTCATGGCGATATTTCTTTGTTCCAATTGTAAAGCATTCCCCACTAACAATAAGGCTTCATTCTGGGGAATCTTAATATTTTTCACATGTTCTATACCTGCGGCCACTAATCCAATAACTGCTTGTTCTTCTGCAAGTGTATAGATTTCTTTATAATCAAAAATATTATTTGACAAGAGTCGAACATCCTTTTCCCAAAGACCGGCTCTAACTAATTCCAGAAAAAACTCCGTTGTATTATTCCCCATACTAATTCTAAGTATAGAAATAATAACTATCCGTGATACCGCCCATCCTTTGCCTCAAAAATAACACTGGGCTCAATTACTTCAATACTATGCCAAGAAAAAGGAGGTATCTGAATACCGTACACTCTATCTTTTGGACAAATACGAAACCTTGCAACTTCTTTAAAGCAAGTCTCGTCTAGGGTTTCTTCGCCATCATGTATGAGGCCTCCTGAGACCACATTAGGCAATTCTTCATAAAAAACCTCATCAAAACACCCTTCAATACACACAACTGTTTCTGCAGATTGTAAATGTCTGTGAATTGGAATTTTGGTCCCTGGCTGCAAAACATTTAACATTCTCTGACTTCCATCATCCGAAGATGTCCTTAGATCGAAGTGCTGCCTTAATCTCTCATTATTATTAGCTTTCTGACGTAGCTCTTCTATCAAACAATGATTAATTAATTGTATTTCCATATGATGATTGTTCCACTGTCAATACTATACTCTCCGCAAAACCAATTCAAATGCTTCTGCATAATAACATCCCGACTGGCTTCCCCTATATGCTGCCAAGCCGTATAGAGTTTCTTCTGAACGAGGATGTGGATATGGCCTCATTACGCCTCGATACATAGATAAAGCTTTTACTTTAGCATCAATGCCTTCTTTATTCACCTCGACCCACATGTTTGCTTGAAAACGATTCATGGCCGTGTTCAATGCCCATTCGGTACAACTTGGCACTTCCATATACCAGAACTCTTTAAGTGGCTTCACCTCTGGCCTACGCTGAAATAATCTTATCGCTTCTTGACATGCCAAAGATGTCTGCAGATGATCATTATTGGTATCCGCAGGATGATGTGTAATAACGATGTCGGGCTGTGAGTCTATAATTGCTTTCTCAATAAATTGCACAAGATGTAGATGTGGTACTGTATTCATCTCAATATTAGGAAACGTACCTTCATACTCTTTATTCACGCCAATATATGCGAGTGCCGCATGAGTGTCATCATCTAACGCCTTATCATCAGGGCGGAAAGCACGCGCTTTTGCTTCAGTGCACATGATACACACATCCACCACATCACCTTGCTTAGTCCATTTGTATATAGATGCGCCGGCACCTAACACCTCATCATCAGGATGAGCTACAACCATCAAATATTTCATTATTATATAGATTTACAATTAATCAAGCTTCTCATATTCCGAGTTATTACTCTTGTATTCGGGTACTATTTCTTTCATTCTTTTTACTATTGACATGTTATCATACGACTTAGCAACTGCGATTAATTCGTCGATAGATTGGCAAACTTTTTTAAAATCATATTGACGAACTTCTGCAATCCTAATTTTATCATGGAAAGAAGGTTTAGTTCCTTCGAGTTTATTAAGTACTTCTTCGTATAACTTCTCACCAGGACGTAAGCCAGTAATTTTAACTTACACATTCTTCGCTCCGGACAAAGCTATCATTCGATTTGCTAAATCTATAATCTTAACAGGTTTTCCCATGTCAAACACAAAAATTTCACCACCATTGCCTTTAGTCCCAGCTTCAAGCACCAATTTACAAGCCTCCGGGATAAGCATAAAGTACCTGACAATACGTTCGTCTGTTACAGTGACGGGGCCGCCATTCTTTATCTGCTCTCTAAACAACGGAATCACGGAGCCATTAGATCCCAATACATTACCAAAACGCGTCGTAACAAACTGAGTGTACTCCGGCCCTGTTATATCTGCTTGCGCATCTTCCTTAAGTTTTTGATTCAAACTCTGGACATAAATTTCACAAATGCGCTTTGAACAGCCCATTACATTAGTTGGATTGACGGCTTTATCTGTGGAAATCATGACGAACTTCTTTACGTCATATTTCACACTCAAGTCTGCAATGACTTTCGTTCCATAGACATTGTTCATCACGGCCTCGCTAGGATTCTTCTACATCATGGGCACATGCTTATAAGCAGCTGCATGGAAAACATATTCAGGTCTGAATGAATCAAATATATATTCCATTCTTGTTCTCCTGCTTATGCTTGTTACAACTACATCACAAGACACATTTGGAAAGTCTTTATGCATCATGAGCTCCAAATCGTGTGACGTGGTTTCTGCCTGATCAATGAGCATCAGTTTCTCCGGTTTGAACTCAGCTACTTGTCGAACAATCTCAGAACCTGTCGAACCAGCGGCTCCGGTAATTAAAACACGCCTTCCTGCGAGCATTTCCTCTACAGATTTCAAATCCACCGTAATCTCAGAGCGGGGCAGCAAATCTTCAACGCTCACTTCTTTCAATTGCATAACAACCTTCACCCTATCAGATATTACACCATCTTTGATGCTAGCTTCGCTAGCTTCATGCGTCATAAATATCTTGCAACCTGCTTTAATAAATACATCTTGGATCTCCTGATTATTTCTAAAATCATCAATTCTATACGGTGAAACCAAAACTGCTTGAATTCTTTCTTTATAAATAATTGGGGCAAAGTCTTCATCGACATTGTATACCTTATGCCCTATTATCATGAGAAATAAAACCACACAGAATAAATCGTTGTGGTTTGTGACTACGTATACTTTTTGCTATTTCAACACCTCCTGACATAGCTCCGTATATCAATACTCTCAAAGCGTGTTCGTCAGATAATGTCAAATCATGGAGCGTTTTAACCAAGACTCTTGTACCTGCCATTAAGATTGTAGCCAAGATATACATAAAGAATATCTCCATTTGGCTAAATGCAGAAAAAGTCTCAATTCCTTTGGACTCAAAAATAAATGACAAAGGTATTGCAATTGCTATTGACAGACCATTCGCATATGCTACATTAAGTAAATCCACAAAAGATGAACAACGAACAACACCTGCGTTAGTATTAAAGACCTTTGCCCCAACCCAACTTATAGCCGTATAAAAGAGAAGAGAATACCACACTTCTAACCTGTGATTAAACAAAATACCAGTTCTATGTACCAACCAGTATACAATTAATCCTGACAAAAACACGACAACACTATCTATCAGGAAAAGACACCAGTATGGTAAAGACTCCTTCCTAAAATACCAGGACAAAAAACGTCTAATAATATTCATATATAATTAATACTCAATAATCAATTGAAAGAAGAATAAATACACTGAAGCTCATTAGTTACTCTCGCCATTGAATACTTTTCGACCAAGACTCTATTACGCGCTCCCATTCTTTTTCTTTCATCCTTTCTATCTAGCAGATAAGAAATCCTTTCTGCAAGCTTCTTAACTTCAGTAGGCTTAAACAAAAAGCCATTATCACCATCATTTATAATATCAACATTACCTCTTATTGAAGAACATATGATAGGAAGGCCACTTGCCATAGCCTCAAGAGCAGAAACGGGCATTCCTTCATGGAACGAAGGGAAAACAAACAAGTCTGCAGCATTGAGAATGTCAGGTATATCAGAGCGGTAACCAGCAAGAATCACTTTGTCTGACAACCCGGCATCAGCGGCTATCTTAGTCAACATATCTTTATTTGGCCCCACGCCACAAACTACATATTTAAAGCTCCGGATCTCCAATACTGATAGAGCTTTGATAACCGTAGAATGGTTTTTATTATCATCCAATTCTCCTACTGAGACTATTAATTTCTCGCCATTAGTAACACCAAATTCTGCCCTCAACTCGTTTCTCGGTCTTCCATCTATTTGAAATCTTTCAAGATTCAATCCAATTCCATGAACATAAGTGGCCGTTTTGCTATTCCATTTTTGTAACACATCCACCTCCTCTTGGTTCATACCCAAATTCATATCCATACCACTGCAAATCCAGCGTTCCATTGGACGGTAAACCAATTGTGATTTCAAGGAGCTGCCTTTCCAGAACGACATTCCATGAGGCGTATAGAAGAAGCGACTCTTACCTTTAACACTATTTGCCAATCGCAAGATTAAACCGCCTGTCTCAGTATGAGCATGGACTATATCATATGCCCCATCTTTCAACAATTTCCTCACTTGAGGCATACATTTCAGGCTACCAATCAAACTGTGGCGCTCAAATGGAATGGAATGGGTTAAAATCCCCTTTTCCTTGCATTCTGCAGCATACTGTTGATTATGCACCTCCGGGCCTTCGCCATTTTCAAAGTTGGCAGCAAGTTCCACCTGATAGCCCAAGCCTTGAAGAGCCTCAATATTAGCCTTATTAAAACGACGATGAACAGACCCCATGGGGGCCAGCATTAGAGCCTTTTTCATTTGAAAGAGTCCCAATTTTCAATTACCGCATCCCAAGGACCACGGTCTTCTTTATCATAAATATAGACGCATTTGGCATCCTTGAAATCACGGAGCCATTCCGCAAGGCTAACCATACCGCCTTCCACACGCTTGCCATAATCAATCACTTCGCTCATACTGGTGAATGGTTCAAACTCCTTGCGGTCAGCAGGATCAATGTAGCCGTTCTCCATACCCTTTACCCAAAGGTAGTCCAATGGCATACCTGCAAATTTGCAAGTGGGGTTCCAAGCAGATGCACGGAAGTTGGTTTCCATAAAGTAGTAAGTACCATCCTTGTCAATCAGGAATTCCACCTCAAATACGCCTTCAAAACCAATTTCCTCAAACATGGCTTGCAGTTTCTTCTCCATCTCCTTGTCAGTGAACATGCAGACATCATGATAAGGGCTGTAGTAACCCTGAATGAGGTACTTCCACTTCATCTGGGTGATGATCTGCATTTCCTTGCCTTGATTGATGGTATAACCTTCAAGAGCCATCTCGTTCTGCTTGTCCACAAAGTGCTGAATCATAATCAGCGGACTCTCTATCTTCTGGATAGCCTCCTTCAGTTCCTGCTCATTCTGGCAGATATACACGTCAAACTTCCAGCTACCGGAGTTGGGGGAAATGTCCTTGGTAATGATAGGATACCACAGACTCTCAGGCAGCGGATCATTCTTACCTATCACATAACTATCCAGCACATTGAATCCGTGCTTCTTGGCCAGCTGCTGAATCTGGTATTTATCCATGAACTCATTGATGCGGCCATTGCGTCCGGCATTATAGGTTATGAACTTATCCTTCCACTCCTCATAGTGAAGGTCAAAGTATCCTACAGATTTGTCGTCAGAGAACACAATGTAAGGTTTCTTGCCCGTCTCTGCAGCCAGGTTTCCATACTCCTTCATGAGCAGCTGATAACCTTCCTCAACAGAGTCCACTCTATGAATCTTGGAGATATACTTACTACGGGTTGCCACCTCATAACGCCTTTTTACAGAGATGTATACCGGGTTAATACCATTCTCACCAAATGCCCGTATCATGTTCAACGGGTTGTAATGCTCAAGGGCAAACACTATGCAGAGATGCCCATTATAACTATTATTCATTCTTACTTGATTATTTTCTCTAAGTAATCCAACTCCTCTTTTCCGTATCGCTGATCTATTGTAATAGGTATCACGTACCTGCTAATCCAATGCTCAAAACAATCTGACGGCTGTTCATCACAGATATAACTCCACCAATGGCCTTGGAAATGCTTGGCCGCTTGCAGTCGCGGAAGCAAATCTTCATCTTCTACTACCAGAGGATAAACCATTGGAATGGTTTCACCATCCATATATTTGGTAGGATCTATCTTATTGATACCTCCAAACAGCTTATGAGCATACGCAAAGTTCTCTTTTCTCTTCCGGCTGTTATATGCATAATCCTCAGCATCCATCAGAGAACGAGTGAGTTTAGACATCTTCATACAGTCCTCTGCGTCTATGCGATGTTCATTCAGGCTTCGGGCCTCATAACCTTTACCTTCACATCCATACTCAATACGTTTCAGAAGGAATGCTGCCGTATCACTACTAAAGCACTGGGGATACTCTTCCACATACTTATGAGCATCCTTACCTACCACATAAGCCCCATCAGGTGCTCCCACAAACTTACGGCAAGAATAGACAGTCAAAGCATTCTCAATAGGCTTGCAGAAGAAAGCCTGAGCACAATCAATGATAGGATGCTTATAGGGCTTTGCTAATTCTGCCATGCGTTGACTGGACATGATGCCATAATAGTTCACCAAGAGAACAGCATCTTCATCAGTAGCCTTAATGTCAGTAGGATTGAAGTTCTTGTCCTGTTGATAAAAACACATCTGGACACCCTTTTTCTCAAAGGTCTCACGGATGGAATCACACTGATAGATAGGTATCCAAATACGCTTGCATCCGGAAACACGGAATGCATGCCATATTCCCATTCTGCCTGTATTCAAACGAGCAATATCAGTTTCTCCTTTATACCACTCCCTACCCTTAGGCAGTTGCAGTTCTAAAAAGCTTCCTATCTCCATTGATTAGTCTTCTTTTATTATCTGGTCGTCCGTCATCTTGGGAGCACGGACAGAATCATCCGGTCTTTGGAATCCAAGGACAATGGCAAACGTCTTATAAAATACCTGCCAGTCAAGGCCTAAAGACCAGTTGCGTATATAGTACAGATCCTTCTCTGCCATCTCGCGCCGGTTACTTGATTCACCTTCATGAACTGCTTCCCAGCCGGTAATTCCAGGACGCATAGACTGACGCTCCTCCTGTTCTGCTTCCGTCATAACTTTCATTTCCTCAGGGAGGATGGGTCTGGGGCCAATGAATGACATTTCACCCTTCAAGATATTCCATATTTGGAATAACTCATCCATATTGGTCTTGCGGATAATCTTACCCCATTTCTTCAAACGAACTTCATCCGGCAACAGATTACCCTCTGCATCCCTTTCGTTCGTCATGGAACGAAGTTTATACATTGTGAAGAGTTTGTTCTTGTAACCCACACGAGTCTGATTGAAGATGGGCGAAGACTCTGGCGAAACAATCTTCACGAATAGCATTCCGCATAACAACACCAAGAATCCTGGAATTATCAGGATAATGGCAAGTAGAATGTCAAAGAATCTTTTAATAAGCTTTCCCATAAAATAATCCGTCAACTACACAAGATGCTTTATCTTATAGCAACGATCTTCTTTTTTTAATCGTCTGTCTATGAGATAAAATATGTAAGAAACACTATCCACAAAAGAAAAATCACGTTTAACAATCATTCTAAGAGCTTTCATTATCTGCTTTCTTTGCAGATAATCCCTATATAATTGTAGATTTAGCTTTTGATAAACCTCTCTTTGCTCTGTATCAGTCAACTGGTTTATCTGGTCTTTAAAGGTATTGATGTAATGATTGTTAATATCCTCAAGGCTGGTTTTCTTTCGGTTAGCAGAACCCAAATAAACACACAGTCCATAAATATCAACATAAGCCAACTTATACTTTTTCATAACCTTCACAAGGAACTCTTCATCTTGGTTCCTTTTAAATGATTCATCAAAACCACCAACCTCTTCAAAGACATTTCTTCGAACCATAAAATTAGAACCGCCAAAAACCCATGTATCCCTGGCTAGCGCATCTTTAAGTATATTCCCTTCTTGTTTCTCGGTTGTCCGAGCAACAACTTCATCACCTCGCTTCCGAATTGTTCCAGTATAACAAAAACCCCACGTCTCGTCTTTGGATTCCAAACAATCAACTTGAGAAGAAATTTTATTCTCTAAAAACTCATCGTCATCATCGAGGAACATAATGTAATCCCCCTTCGAGTTCTTAAAGCCCGTATTCCGCGCAGCTGAACCATTCTTATTTTTTTCATGTTTAATATATTTCACATTATGGTGTGAAATATAATTATCCATAACCTTTTCAGTCTCTGTACGGTATTCAGACAAAGGATCATTGTCATCTACTACAATAATCTCTATATTATCATAGTTCTGCTTTAACACGCTTTCAACGGCTCTTGGAAGTGTATCGTATCTATGATATGTAGGTATAATAACGCTTACTAATGGCTTCATTCTATATACTCGTTTTAAAGAACATATGGTAAACTCTTCCGGCAAACACTCTAAATCTGTTATAGAGATTCTGTCTAGTATTTCCGTTCCTCCATATTCTATCCTTTTCTGCTCGCAATTCTGATAGAACGCGAGGAACCTCATCCCACTCAGGATAGAAATAATACTCTCTTTTAGGTGAACTCACATGCCTGTCAATATCTTTTTGGATAGGATCGGCTAGGTCCATATTTTCGTTGGGATCCCATTCTATATCATATAGTTCTTCTGTGTTTTGTGCTTTATTATAAATGTATCTATATTTCCCCTTAATTACTACAAGTTTTCTATGTGGTTGAGCATAATAGGCGGTATCTGAAAAGATGTAATCTCTCTTTTTGATAGTACGATTCATTATTAAATCGTAAAAATCTACATTGCAAAACTGACCTTCATACTGCTTCAGTCCGTCAATTCGAGGAGCTATAAGTGGAATTCTAATGGCATTCTCGTAAACATCAAAACCGTAACAAAGCTTTGACTTTTGTCCATTCATATTCCCATGGTCAGATGATATAAAGATATTATCGTCACTAAAAAACTCTCTAAACATCCCTATATATTGATCAAAAAGATCAATGTCATCACCATATGAAGTTCTACCATTTAATACATGTGGCAAATGACACCATAAGAATACCTTTTTATTTGGATTTGCTATTCTTGATATCTCATCCTTTATCATCGACAATGTGGCACGTTCCAATTTCTCATCCCTCATAATAACACCTTCATGCTTGTAATGAGAGCCAACCGGTTGTCTGAGACCTTTAATAGAATGAATTGTCGTATGTTCTCCATAACACTCCGAATAAACCTGTGCTAGATTTACCCAATTCTCATCCCATAAAACATGGCACTCAAATCCATTATCGTACGCTTTGTCGAAAAAAGTAGTACCGGCATATGGTTCACTTAATGGTATATACGTTTTTATTTCCTGCTGATAAGGGTACTTACCAGTAAACATACTTAAATATGACATTGCTGATGACGGGGCTACGGTAAAGCAATTAGTAAACAATGTGCCCTTACCGACAAGACAATCCATATTAGGTGTTTTCCCCTCCCAGAAACTATTTCCATAACACGGAAGATACGATGAACACATCGCATCTTTCGTTATCAACAGTACACTCTCAGTATTCATTTTATAATATCTTATATGTTATTTAATCTGTTAAAATACAAAAGCTTAATCGCTGGAATCATAAAGAAAAGCATAATATGCGACTGGAAACCCCTAAAAGGATTGAAAAAACCCAATAAAAATAGACATACGGCCCAGCCTATTGAGAATTTCAAACCCATTCTTTTTATCTCTTTGACTTGAAGAAAATATATTAATAGATAGGGTACCCCTCCTAATAAGCCATAATCGGCTAAGGCATCACACCATTCACTATGATTACCTACTCCAAATACTTCAGGACTCACAAAACCATTTCCGTGTAAATATGAAACTCCAATAATGGGGCTTTCGAGAAAGACTCCTAACGACTGAAATGGTATAAGGAAGCGCATCTTGGTATAATCACTATCACCATCTCCGCTACCCGCTAATGAAGCTCCGAAACTTGCTATACGTTGAGACACCACTCCCTCAAGATTCGCACTTTGCTCAATTAAAAATTTTCCTATTGATTTAGCGCAAAGGAGAAAAAAAATGATTCCGAATAATAGAAAAATCTTTGAAGTTCCCGCTTTTGCATTATCTCGATATATAATTGTTACAATCACTCCAACAACCATCGAAATAGTGGTAATTGTTGATTCCGTCTTCAAGACAAGCATCAGAGTTGTTATCATGACGATAACAGCAATGAGTTTCTCGATAAAAGAAGGCAAATACTTGTCTAGGAACATATTAACAATTACACAGACAAACAGAGCACCACCATATGCGATGCAGTAACCACCACCTAGAATCATACCACCAAACGCTTCTTTATCTGAAACAACTACTCTAGCAGCTCCTTCACCATAAAAATCCCCATACAAGTTCCCAATAGTATTATAGAACTCAAGCATTGCAATAGAGACACCCACCCATGCTACCAATAACAGCGATAAGAGTATTGGAAGGGATGCAGTATTCTTCTTGTAATGATCAAAAATCATAAATGGAGAAAACATCATCAGTGCTTCCATAAACACTTTCAGACAATGTTCTAATGGGGCACTAATAATACCATAGAAGAAAGCCACAATTAGATAAAAAACTAGCAATACCGTTTTTCTATCATGTACTATTCTTTTAACAGACGATAAATTTGAAAAAAGCAATACAAAAAGCCACACAAAAAAAAGGCCCGTTGCTATATACATATATGACTGTGACAAACTGCCAATAAGAATAAAACTTAGATATATAAATGATATTATATCTATTAATCTAAATTGGCGTGAACGTCCTTTGGAGGAAATATCTTTCATCTGCGAAACCATACAAGTCTACTAGCGAATAACAAGCCTTACACTTGTCTTATCTCTAAAAAAACATACAATCAAGTAGTATTCAAATAAAAACAAAGGATAACTATCTTTTTACAAAGTCCAAGACATATTTAACAATTGATTTCTTCTTCAAATAAATAATCATTATATATAGTGCACAAAAACCGACGAATAACAGACCCGTCATAATTAACGAAGGATGAAGATAATGTGAAACCAATACTATGGGAACACCTAGGAATAAACAAACGGCTATCGGAAATTTTGAAAAAGACAAATATTCTAATATAGAGTACTGTAAAATATTATTAAGGATGACCTTTTTTGATAGAATGAACAAGAAAATGCTAAGAAAGACCTGAGAGAATACTATGTACATGAAGCCAAATTGTCCAGCTATTATTGTGACTACACTTCCAACCACAAAAATAATAATGGTCCATAAGAATGATAAATCTGTTCGACCGAAAGCGAGTTGCAGTGTAGAATTAGGAATAGTTAATGCATTAAAAACGCCATAAATAGACAAATAGAATAAAACGTCAGATATCAACTCCCATTTCTCTCCATACATTATCATACATACTTCCTTTGAAAAAATGCAGAAGCATGCGAATACCGGGACCATACAAATTGCGAACAAAGCAGAATAATCTGAAAAAACACTTTTCACTCTCTCGATATCGTCTTGAATCTTTGCGATAGTGGGAGTCATCACTGTTCTAAAAATAGACGAACTGAAAGAAGTGATTTTTAAAACAAGCTCTTTTGCAAGATTGTAAATACCCAAATCTTCCATCCCCACAAGCTTTCCAAGAAGTATAATATCTATTTTTGCCGCAAAAAAGTCAAAAACCTGAGCTCCAACCTGATAGCTTCCCATTTTTACAAAGGATGAGACTTCACCCCAGGAAAAATGGAACTTGACTCTGGATTCTTTTATTCCAGAAAAAAAATAAATAACTTGCCGTACTAGTATTTGTGAAACAGTACCTATTACTAAACTATAAACGCCATATCCCCACAAAGCGAAGATAAAAGTAACGAAGAATCCTAGAAGTGCAGTTAGAATAGATACGATTGAAATAAATTTAAAACAGAACTCTTTAGTCTTGATAGTTTGGAAAATTTTTCCAAAAGCATTAATAATAATTGTTACTCCTATAATCCTTATTATTGGTGTGAGTTCTGTCTCTTTATAAATGTTTGAAACAATCGGAGCAAATAAATATAATAATGCATAGATTATAACACTTAAAAGAAGATTAAACCAAAAAACTGATGAATACTCATTTTCCGTAATATTTTGTCTGTGAATAAGCGGAATAGTAAAACCAAGATCGGAAAATATTTCGGTAAATGAAATGACCATCAATGCTATAGCCATCAGCCCAAAGTCTGAAACATCCAAAATCCTTGCTAGTACAGACATCCTTAATATCTGCACAAGTGAAATCACAACTACATTTAGGGTATTCCACTTAAAACTGCTAGCAACCTGTTCTCTTAAAGCCACAAGAACAATTTATTTAAAAAAGATATTACTCGTAAATTGGAGTCAACCAACCTTGATATTTAGCAAGCTTGCCTTGTACGCACTCCAGATACTTCAGATGGATCTTCTTAGTCCATTCACCTTGAACTCCTGTACCAATAGCATAACGATCAACAGTATAGATAGGAGTCACCTCCATAGCGGATCCACAAAGGAATGCTTCATCAGCCATATACACCTCAGTGCGATCAATGGTGCGTTCAACGAACTTCATTCCAAGTTCCTCGGTTGCCAGCTTGATAACAGTATCACGAGTAATGCTCTCCAGAACACTATCAGTTAAGCGAGGGGTAATCAGTGTATCACCTTTCACCATAAAGAAGCAGCTACCAGGACCTTCTGCAATCTTACCGACTTCATTCAAGAAGATGCAGGTATCAAACCCATTGCGTAATGCTTCACGCTGCCCAACACGGCTGTTGATATAGTTAGCACCACACTTAATACGGGGGCTCAGGTTCTCGTCACTGATTCTGCGCCAAGATGTAATGCAACAGTTCAAGCCCTTCTTGTTATACTCAGCAGCAGTACGGCCACGAGGAATAGGAGCCACAAACATCTCAACAGGACCTTCACTTCCCCAGCTACCAAATCCATCCACAAACAACGTCTGACGCACGCTCAGATTCTCATCATATTCATTAGCCTTAACGGTATCTACCAAGGCTTTTTGATAGTCTTCTTTTGTGAACTTGCTGTCCAGCTGTATCAGTTTTGCAGAGCGAATCAAACGGTCATAGTGTTCTGACAAACGGAAAGCATAAAGCTGCTTCTGCTCATCATTCCAATAGCAAGGAATTCCCTCAAATACATTCAGTCCAAACTGTGAAGTAGGTGAAAGCACGTTCACCATTGCATCGTTCACATTCATAATCTGGCCCTTAAACCAGATATACCTATTTGAAACATCAGTCTTTGCCATATATCTAAATAATTCTTAAAAATCAAAAATTGAATGTATGGAATAAATCGTCAAAGTTCTCTTGGCGTTTAATCACCTCTGTCTTCCCCTCGCTGATATCCAGAACAGAGAAGTTTGGAAGAATGAAAGGCGGTTTCATTACCAGTGAATAGCTACCACAGTTGCTAATCACAATGGCATCCTGATGAGCCAGTTTGCCGGTATAATTGTGATATAGCACATCACCCTCAATACAGGTAAAGCCTACAAAATCTAGGTCTTTATATTCCTTCTGTTCACCACCCATAGCAACCACTTCCATTGGAGGATTGATGCCGGTCATGCTGATATTCTTCTGGCTACCCAGAACAGTCGCAATCCACTTACCACGAACATGCTTGATGGTCTTTACTGTACCCACGAACTTCATACAATCACCAACCACAGCACTACCCGGTTCAATCAACAACTCAGGCTTCACGTCTTTATCCTTAAAGTAATCAGCAACTATTGTTGCAGTCGCTTTTGCGTAAGCCTGATAATCGGGTATCTCACAACTGAATTGAGCTTTCAGAGTGTCTGCCATCTTACCAAACAAACCACCACCAATATCAATACGCTCAGGAATAATACCCAAACGATCTATCAAATCTACCATACCCTTGGCTCTTGCTGGCCAGTAGGCTATCTGGCGCTTAGCAAAGTGACACTGAAAGTTGATGAACTTCACATTCGGGGTAGTGGTCGCAAACTTTACCGCCTCCATGAACTCCTCCCCTTCCGTATCAAAACCAAAGCGAGAGACGACACCATCGTTTACTTCGTAATTACAACGGATACCTACATGAATCAGCTTGTCCTGATGGCGGTTGTGAATATCCTTAATCTGTTCCAGTTCTTCCTTGCTATCAATGTTTACCGTACCACCTTCCAGCAGGAACTGTTCCATGATAGGTACGTTCTTGATAGGGCCGTTCCAGATGATGCGGTCAGCCTTGCAACCAACACGCTTGGCAATTTCCAACTCCATCTCACTCACAACCTCTGCATAACCGCCAAGTTCGTTGACTATCTTACAGAGTTTGGGTGTGTAGTTGGTCTTATAGGAATAGGCAATATTCCAGTTGGGATATATGTCGTTGAAAGCAGCCTTTAATTCAGTGAAGTTCTTACGAAACTGGGCGCTATCCAGCAGATAGAATGCTTCCCCGTATTCAGAACGTAGTTGTTCAATAATCTGTTTGTTAATTTGCATTACGCTTTGCCTTAATAATAGAAACGACCTTTTCTACACCTATCTTAACCTTTTCAATATTCTCAGTAAAATACGATTCAGGAAGCAAAGGAAGTAGGCTTTCATATAATCGAATTTGGTTGACTCCTAATTGAAATTCATACTTCCATTTATCATAGTCAACATATTGATTATCACAGAAACTACGAGAGAGAATTGCTCTAGTAGAACCAAGGCGATAGTGCTCAGCAATAATGCATTCGGCGGGCAAAAGGCCCTCTCCAATCTTTGCAATACCGCCAAAGCCATAAGGGATATTATACTCTTTGAATTTCTTGCACATAGACTCAACTAAGCCGTTCGGTAAAAGCTCAAACATAAATGTCAAGCCATAGGATAAATGCATGTCGTTTAATCCAATATGCGCTTCATCAAAACCACCAGCCTGGAGAATTTCATCTTGAAGGTCATATGATTCTTTTGTTTCAAATAGAAGCGTTGTCTTGGCTCTCCCTCCTACCATATCTATGAATCTCATCACTTCTTCTTTTGATTTGAACATAGGCAACATAATAATGTCTGCCCCACGTTCAACAACTTCGTCTATCTCAGCCTTTGACCCGGGATTTAACGGGTTTACTCTAACTAACAAATCTGAAGAATCCAAGACTTCTCTTAAAAGCGAAATGTCACTAAGAGAGTGTTTGGACTTAACAGTATTCATTCCCATTTGGCGTTGTTCTTTTCCTAATGTCTCAAGATCAACCCAAACTCGTTTTACACCACAATCCTGAGCAGCACTAGCCACTTTCGGGTTATTGGTAATAAACATAAAATCTAAAAATCCTGTATTCATGAACAATTATTTATACAGTTTTAACCATTTTTCCCGCCAATATGTCCAGGAGCAAAAAGAGGATATAATATCTTTGTTATTCTTCGCTTTTTCTTTTTCTTCTTGCATATTGTCAACTGCTTCACAAACAACAGAAGGTAAAGAATCAAAAGAATCGAAGGTCAAATAGTAAACTCCCTTTTCATCTAATACAGAGTACTTTAACCATGAGCCATTGATAACTAAAGAACCAGAATAAAGATGCTCTGTCATCGCGCTTGAGAAAGCGTCTGTTGTTTGAGCATTAATAAAAATATCCGTAATAGCCCTAAATCCAGATACTTCTTCTTCATTCATAAAAAAGTCATAGACACTTACTTCATAACCATTCTTTGAACAGTATTCCTCAATAGAAATTTTCTCTTCATGTGTAATACTATATGCAGGTATTGCGAATTGTACTTTTTCCTTAGAAAAGAGACCTGAATTAATGAGAGTCTCAAGCGTTTCCCTCTGTTGCATTTGCTTCCTCCAATAGTAACCAATCGTGATAATTGTTTTTTGAGGATTCAAATGATATTTTAAACAAAGTGTATCATGTTCATTTCCGTTAATTAGTTTCATCTCATCAATAGAGTCAAAAAACATATTTCCAAAATCCAACAACTCTGTCTTCTGGTTATTATGAATATGAAAGTACTTATTAAAAGTGCTTTGCATATCTGATGTGATAAAAGTAATCCAAGAACTAATTCTAATTAGCGGTCTACACATAATACGGAAAACACAATTGCTTCTCAATAAATCGGACCCCCAGTAAGTCAGGACTATTTTTTTATACCGCTTTCTATAGAAATAAATTATTGGCGCAATATATGGACTTACATATTGAACATGAGCACAGTCAAACTCTCCTGTTATCTTACCAATCGAAAAGAAAGATTTAAGTATGTATTTGAAATGACCTTGTTCTGAAATAGAGTGTCCACCAATAATCTTTACTCTGTTCCGTTCATAGAAATCAATGTATTCTTGTTTGATGCCATGAATAGGAAGAGAATAGGAATAAATAGTTATATCATAATTACATCTAACTAAAACGTTTTTTATGTAATTAAAATTGTGAATATTACTCGGATTACAGAACAAGAGAAGCTTCATTCCCAAAATTCTTAATTACGTTATAAAAAAGGCTTGAAATGATTATATATGTTCTTCTACCCCACGGAAATGGACATTGAGTTCATGAAGGTGCTCCAGAAGAGTACCGAGTGGCGTACCTTCAGTCATCTTAGCAAAAGCATTAACGTCCTTAGGGAAGCATTTGCCCCCATAACCAAACTTACCATCAGGGCCAGGAACATACGTGTGGGTATCGTTTATATATCCAGACAACAGTACGCCAGTATGCACCTTGCGCCAATCTGCACCCATCTGCTCACAATACTCACGGCATGCATTGAAGTAGGTTACCTTATAAGCACCGAATACGTTGTGCATATACTTTGTCAACTCTGCCTCAAGCGGAGTCATCACAGTAAACTTTTTGCCCACAAATATCTTGGTGAGCAGTTCATGTGCACCGGTGAACACCATGGTCTGCTTCTTAAAGTCCTCGATGTGAGTGCGCTCGGTCAGGAACTCGGGCATATAGTGTACCTTGTGGCCCGTTTCCTTTGAAAGACGGTCACTGGTTCCAGGAAGGATTGTTGTACGTACGAACACAGGCACATCAGGAAGTTTTGTAATCAACTCTTTCATCAGGGTTAAATCCTGAGTACCATCATCTTCTGTAGGAACATGAATCTGCAAGAATGCAATATCAATATTACTCAGATCATCATTATAACCCTTAGGAGGGTCACTGATGAACAGTTTGCACTCTGGATTGTTATGCTCCAACCAATCTTTGAGGGCTCCACCTACGAAGCCGCATCCAATTATACCTACATTAATCATTTTGTCAGCTTATAAAATTATTCGATTATAACATTCTGTAATTGTAACCAAATCAAGTGATATTGGATTATTCTTTAACCTTACAGGATTAACAGAATTAGAGAGAACAATTATTTCTTCTTCCCTATTACCTGCAATGGGATTCTTCATCTCCAAATCAGTCATCATCTCACGGAACGAAGCAATTGCTCTCTCAGAGTTATCACATCCCATTGAATGGGCGATTTTGTTGAAGATTTTACCCAGATAATCCTGTCCACGAGAATCAATGCACTTATCCATGTGCCCTATCATATACTCCCAGATCTCTGGAAGACATACAGCTACCGCATGACCATGAGGCAACTTATACAGTGAAGTAATCTTATAGCTAAAAGCATGGGCTGCAGTGGTCTGAGTGATATTGATAGCTCGACCGCCATAGTTTGCAGCCAACATTATCTGAGCTGCAGCCTCACCATCATTCTCAAAGATATACTTCCGCCAATTTGCCATAATAAGCTCAATAGTCTTACGGCTATACTCATAGCTCTCTTCAGTAGAATTCACACTCCACCAGGACTCAATGCCCTGACAAAGCGCATCCATCATAGTACATTTCTTCTGATAAGGCGGCAAAGTCTTCAAAACTGATGGCTCCAACACAGCATAATCAGGCAAAACGCCATCATTGGTAACCGTTTGCTTTGCCCCCTCATAATACATTACCGCATTATGAGTGGATTCACTTCCGGTACCAGCGGTTGTGGGAATAGCAATAAACGGAATCTTAGCGCCATCAATAGGCAGTCTCTGAGATACCAGAGGAGGAATGATAGCAGCATTCCCTTCCTTGGCCAAAACAGCCAGTTTAATACACTTTGCCACATCAATGGCACTACCGCCACCAACGGCAAAGATCGTATCACATTTTGACTGCTTTAGTAGTTCAATGCCGTTACACACTTGTTCATACAGAGGGTTGGGGGTAAAGTCAGAGAACTTCACTTTTTCCTCAACTGGCAATGTCTCAATCGCATCCTTGATATTCAAGAACGGATAGGAAGAGTCAATCACCAGGAACAATTTCTTGCAACCAACCTCTTTGAGTATAGCAGGCAGGTTTGCTATTCCGTTTATTATCTTTTGCATAGTGTTACTTCGCAAGGAAGGACATTAGGGCTTCTTTATTCTGGATAGGAGTAGTGGTCGGGCGTCCAAGATCTTTGCGGTTGCCCTTCTTCACCTTAACCTCCAGGAGAACTGGTCCTCCTAAAGTTGAGAGTTGAGAGTTGAGAGTTGAGAGCTCTTTTTCTAACTCTTCTTTTGATGCGACACTAATAGCTGCTTTGTAGCCAACAGCCTTGGCTACAGCAGGCAGGTTAATCTTCAAACCTACGGTAGGCTGGCCACCGACACTATCATGAGCTCCATTATTGAACACCACATGAACATAGTTTTTGGGGGCCTTGTTAGCGACAATAGCCATAGAGCCCATGTGCATAATAGCGGCACCATCACCATCAAAGCACCATACCTTGCGGTCAGGCTTTGCCATAGCAATACCAAGTGCTATCTGAGAGGCATGCCCCATAGAACCAACCGTCAGGAAATCACGCTCATGCCCCTGATTCATAGTTGTGCGATACTCAAACAACTCACGAGAAATCATACCTGTTGTTGAAACGATGGCATCTTTTCCTCCAAGAGCTACAGCCACTGTCCGAATAGCCTCTTCGCGGCTCATAGTGAGATCATTCTTCTCTACGTTCTGGAGCTTGTAATCCTCAAAGGTATCTTTTTCAATCACCAGAGCATATACATCCTTTTTCTTCAGGGCATCAATAGCTTTGGCAATTTGCTTTTCAGCCTTATCTTCTTCTTTGCTCAGGACATCAAAGTTGATACCCATTGTGTTCAGCAGGCCGGTAGTTACCTTACCTTGCTTTACATGCTGAGGTTCATCGTGAACACCAGGACGGCCTCTCCAGCCAATGAGCAGCAATACAGGAATGTTATAAACCTCAGGATCTGTCAGTGATGCAAGAGGGTTTATGATATTACCCTCTCCACTGTTCTGCATATAAACACAAGCAGGCTGTCCTGTTGCCAGATAGTGACCAGCAGCCAGGCCCACAGCTGCACCTTCGTTGGCTGCAATGATGTTATGCTCTTCATCACAATGATCTGTGATGTATGCACAGATGTTTTTCAGCAGACTGTCTGGTACACCGGCAAAGCAGTCAATGCCGTTCTCTCTCAGTTTCTCTATAAAGAATTCAGGTCTAATCATAATTTCGCTCTTTTCTTACTCTTCGGGGATGAGGGTGATTATTTCTTTAATACTCATGCACTTGTCATCGCACTCTTTAGCACGGTGGTTCTCCAAAATGGTACGGGCGGCATCCTGCATAGCAGGGAAACCGGTACGGGTGAGCTGATTAGCATAGATAACCACATTCACGCCCATATCCTTAAACTCCTGCTCGGTAACAGTGTTGAAACTAGTAGGTACAACTACAATAGGAGTAGTGGTGTTCTTCTCACGGAACTTAGTCACAAACTCAAAGATTTCAGCAGGGTCTTTCTTACGGCTGTGAATCATGATGGCATCAGCTCCAGCCTCACTGAAGGCAAAGGCACGTTCCAAAGCATCTTCCATTCCCCGCTCCAGAATCAGTGATTCAATACGAGCACAAATCATAAACTCCTTGGTTTTCTGAGCCTTCTTACCGGCACGGATCTTTTCACAGAAATCAGGAATAGCAGCCTGTGTCTGTTTTACCTCGGTTCCAAAGAGGCTATTCTTCTTCAAACCAGTCTTATCCTCAATAATGACCATACTTACACCCATTCGTTCCAATGAGCGGACAGTGTAAACAAAGTGCTCTGTCAAGCCACCGGTATCTCCGTCAAAGATGATAGGTTTAGTGGTCACTTCCATGATGTCATCAATGGTGCGGAAACGGCTGGTCATGTCCACCAACTCAATGTCAGGCTTACCCTTGGCAGTAGAGTCGCAAAGTGAGGATACCCACATGGCATCAAACTGATAGGTCTTGCCGTCCTGAAGCACTTTGGTATTTTCTACAATCAAACCAGTAATACCACTGTGAGCCTCCATTGCGGTTACAAGACCCTTCATATTAATGAGCTTGCGAAGGCGACCACGACGGACATCCGGCATACTGGCCTCTGAACGGTGGTTGGCATCCAACTCTTTGTAAACAGGATTGTTGCTGTAAGGATACTCCACAAGTTTGCCACCATATTCAGCCAATACCTCACACACTTCCTGGCGGATGGGCTTCTGGAATCCTTCACACCAGTCATTACCATGAACCACATAGTCGGGCTTCAAAGCACGGAGGTTCTTGGCATAAGAGAGTGTATCCTGTGTTACCACACGTTCAACACCAGCCAGGTTCTCAAACAAAGCCTTGCGCTCTGCAAACGGAATGAGCGGGTAGCGCTTGAAACTGCTAACTGCCTCATCACTCAATACGCCAATTATCAAACGACCAAGTCTGCGAGCCTTGTTAATGATAGCCATGTGACCAGAGTGGATGTACTCGGTTGAGAAGCACATATAAACTGTACGCTCATTCACTTCTGCCACCTTCTGGCTTACAACCTTCAAGTCCTCAGGCGTATCAATTTCTGCACAAAGCATATCCTGCACATCACAAGGATAGATATTGCACTTATCAGATACCTCATTGAAGGCATTTTCTGCATACACCTTACAGTTGTCGCTTTCGCAGAACTTCTCAATGTTGGCAAGCCATACCAGCCAATCCTCTTTCAGAATCTTGTAGAGGGGCTGTGCAGCCATTGCATTGTCAAAGAAGTTGATACCCACTTTCTCAATGCGTCCTTCTTTAATGACGGCCTTGAAGTCCTTTTCCGGCAGGGGCTGTGTACTGCTCACTGCCATGCAGCTGTGCTCATTGTCAATCACGGCCTCCATCACACAGCTCTCGAAAACCAGGTCACCATGCATCAGGATGATGTCGTCATCTTTCAGTGCTTCTTTTGCGCAATATATGCTATAGATGTAGTTGGTTTTGTCGTAGAGCGGGTTGTTTACGAAGGTAAACTTGAGTGGCAAGTGTAATGCCTCACAATAGTCCACAAGGACTTTGTCGTAATAGCCCGTGGTCATAACCACCTCTTCGATTCCAAAACTCGCCATTATACTGAGCTGACGGCTAAGTATCGTATTTTTGTAGGAAATTTCGGTCATGCACTTAGGATGTTCGTTAGTAATAACCCCCATGCGTGATCCTAATCCTGAATTTAGAATTAACGCTTTCATTATTCTGATTTTTCGTTTGTATTCCTATTTCTCAATTGTTTTTTTATAATCTAAGTGTGTCAGAAATGTTATCTGCTTTCCTTTCTTCAATCATTCTCAATAGATACTGTCCTTACTGATTCTTCATCATAGGTTTAGCTAGTTCTCGCATCTTCTCCTCGCTAATCCAGCCATAGGAAATTTCAACTCTAACACCCTTCGTGATTGGGCAAAGTCTTGTACCGTAACCTTCAACGAAAACTATGCCTTTTATATATCTTGAAGTTTATTGTTATTTCAGAAATTGATATAATAGTTCTTGCTTAGGCAAGCGACATGTTGCCGAGCGAATAATTGCACTGTTGCACTTACGGCCTCAGTCCTCTTAATAATATTCGCAGCCGAAATCCCGCCCAGCGGGCATGGGGCTATACCGTATTCCTTATTGGATGACTCTTTTGCGTGTACTTGCGCCACCGATGTGCCTGGAGCGGCCTAATTGGTTTTCTTCTCACATTGCTCACCCTCAGACAAAAACCGTCCCTCTTTAATAATCTTCTCCATTACAGCGCCCACGCGCTCGCAGTCTGTCTGGACCAACTTATCGCTCTCGTAGAGTGTGCCAGCAGCGGGCAGGTGTGACTATCTTCCATGGCCAAATAGAGAACATAGTTGCATACACCTTGCAACGTGAAAGTGCGGCGCTGTTGGGTTATATATTCCTCAATCAGCACACGTAGTTGCTGATCGGTGTAGTCTATTTCTGTGTAGTTGTTATGAGTCATATCTCTGTTTTGGTCATTTAATTCTTAACAGGTTTGCATCCTCTGGCTCAATTGTCAGTTGTACAGCTGAAGTCGTAACAAATGCGGATTGACCTCTTTTCAGACGTGTTACGGTGCCTTCACAAGATAATGTGCAGTCACAGTCCTTGGCCACCAGGAGTTCAAAAGCATCGGCATCTATAGCAAAAGCGTTTCCATCCTCTGTGCGTAATGCCATCTTCATGGAATATGGATCATCGGCCTTGGCGAACACAAACCGCAGAGGGAAGTCCTTGCCGAGCATATCGGCATTTACCCTACCTACCAACTGTGCTCTGTATTTCCTATAGAGTGCATTGATTGAGAAACCCTTCTCCGCTCCCTCAAGTACCATAGAGAGTTCACCTTCTGCATCGCCGAGTCCCTCACACTTTCCAAAGACCTGGGGATTCTCTAGTAGGCTACTGTAGGTTACTTGTTTTATGCCTCCAAAGCTTAATAACTATTTAAAGAAAATGTCAAACTTGTATATCATGTCCAGAATTTGATGCTATTGAGGACGACCCCGTTTGATATCGTTATTTACAGAAGGTTTTCCTTCTCAATATCCTTGAAGTACTTATATGTATCAACCTTTAACTCACCGCAGGCGGCCTCATCGGCCACGATGATTGCATGCGGGTGAAGCTGAAGTGCGCTGATGGTCCACATCTGGCTGACGCCCTCCTCTACTCCATGCTGCAGCGCGCGGGCCTTGTTGTGACCGTTCACAACTATCAGGACCTCCTTGGCATCCATTACGGTTCCTACGCCTACGGTCAGCGCGGTCTTGGGCACTTTATTCACGTCGTTGTCAAAGAAACGGCAGTTGGCTATGATAGTATCGGAAGTAAGAGTCTTCTGGCGAGTACGGCTGCTCAGGCTTGAGCCGGGCTCGTTGAAGGCTATGTGACCATCGGGACCTATACCGCCCATGAACAGGTCTATGCCGCCTGCAGCCAGGATAGCCTTCTCATAGTTCTCGCACTCAGCCTTGAGATCCTTGGCGTTGCCGTTCAGGATATGTACGTTCTCCTTCTTGATGTCAATGTGGCTGAAGAAGTTGGTCCACATGAATGAGTGGTAGCTCTCCGGATGCTCCTCGGGCAGGTTCACATACTCATCCATATTGAACGTAATGACGTTCTTGAATGACACCTTACCAGCCTTGTTCAAAGCTATCAGTTCCTTATACAGTCCCAGCGGCGAACTACCGGTAGGGCAACCCAACTTGAAAAGCTTCTCTGCTGTAGGATTAGCCTCATTAATTCTCTTGGCAACGTAATTTGCTGCCCACTTGGACATTCTTTCGTAGTCCGGTTCTATTATTACTCTCATATCTTATTGTTTTTTGTGCAATTAGGGACGGTTGACTTTCCCCTTCGGGCCGTCGAGCTAAACCTTCTTTCAGTCGCTTCGCTTTGTGAAAGCGTCCCTTCGGGCCGAGCGCTATTTTGCACGTATTTTGTTATCTTAATAGGAAGTTCATTGATTTATAAACCCTCCTCCAGTTCCTCAAGTACCATAGAGAGTTCACCTTCTGCATCGCCGAGTCCCTCAGCCTATCCAAATACCTCGGGATTTTCTAGTAGGCTACTGTAGGTTACTACCTTTATGCCTCCGGTGGTTAGGGTCTTTTTTAGTAGTATGTCGAACTTGTAGATCATATTGTGGATGATGACAATGGGGACGTTCCGTTTGGCTTGTTAGTAAACTAAGCCATCATAATATATAGGTTTTGTACCTTTCTTGTTTGGTAATGACAATTTCTTATCTATCTCTGTGTATCTATAAGATCATTATTTGTAACACCAACAATAGTTGGCATTTTTATGCTGAATGGTAAAATCTATATCCTCGAGTGCCCTTCTTATATAATCCTTATTCATTGGAACATGAACCGTAGGATAGTTTTGACAATTGTCTCTAAATACAGGTAGTTTATTCCATAGATTTCTCACAAGTTCTGTTGGATGGTTTCCATTTGCGACCCAATAATTATCATTATAGTCAGGGTATACAACAATTACAGGCAATCCAAGAGTGCACATTCCATAATCTATTTCCTCCCTCAAAGCGCGACTGTTGCAAGTATTTGAACTAAGAAATAATACAATGTTCTTGGAGTTACGAAGGCGCTCATGGAGACGAGGTTTGAGTGTCAAATCCCAATCACTATTATCACGAACATTATAAGTAGTACCGTGTGCATCATAGAAAGGAAACGAAGTATCGCCACCTTTCCACATTTTTAATGTCTGATAATAACAAAAGTCCTTAGCAGCATATGCTCCAAGATTAAATTGATTGAATGGTTCAGCGACATAAAAGGCTGAGTAATTATAAATTCTATAGGGCATATCTATATATTTAAAGATCTGCAATTGCTACTCGATTCTTGGCGGACTCGTAAACTACGATATAAATATCTGAAGTTATCTTGTTCTGATTGACTTTAAAAGCAGAAATGAGGTACTCAAGAGCCTCTCTCTCCTGCAAGTCAGTTCTGGAACGGCCGGCGCCAATGATGGGCATCAATACGGGATAACCTTGTGCCTCCATATCAAAATACTCTATCATCTTTTGCGTGCACAGCACATACTCTTGTTTAGAGACATGGGCATTCAGATTAGTATCAAAATAGGAAAGGCCTACGAGAAGATAATTAAGTCTGTCATCTATTTGCAGGTTTGCATAGGTCCCCACCTCATATCTCTTCAAATTGCCTGACGGCTTTTGTGCTATCGTCAGCATCTTGTAAGTCGGGGTTCCTTTAATTGCAGCCTGTAATGCAGTATTCAAGGTGACTGAAGTATATTTGCCTTGATTGTAAAGTCTGTTAAAAGCCATACCATGAACAGTATTTGCACCAACGAGATTATCATCTACAATGGTATCAAAACAACGGTTTACCGCAAATGCGATGTAACGTTTCTGGCTATCTATTATTTTTGGATCAAAAATGTCACCATAAATCACATATACTGCTTTGCCATTTTTACCTTCAACCACCTTCTTCTTGATCTGACAACCAGCTCTGATTCCCACAATCATGGCGCAAGCGACCCACGTTCCAGTTAAAATGACGGTACTAATAAAAAGTTTATACCAAAAGGAATCGATCTCCTTAAACAGTCCCTCAAATGATACAAATAGTCCTATGTAACCGGCAACAGCGAATACTACACCAGTCCACTCTGCTGCTTGTTTGGCAATATATGCCGAACTGAGCTTTGTTCTTCTTAAAAACGCTCCCATATTCTTTGTAAGAATAGAAACATGAGCTATTTCCCTCTATTATAAGGTTTGTCTTTTTGCCTTTCTTTTATCATCACCAACCTTTAATACATGAACTCAAGACTCATTGCATGCATATATGACGACTCAAAATAGGCCCCAAGATTGATATCTCTCAAACACTATCCTCCCAACGAAGGAGGAGCAACTTCAATATACCGACTTTGATTAATATCTTTTGTACAAAAGCTATGTTTCTAAATAACTAGCCTAGTATAAGTAAAACATACCTAGTTTGCCAATACACATTCAATAGATGAGTCCTGACATCTTTTACCAATTGTATTATTTCACAATTAGTCATTCTTTCTTTTCTTGAATTTGTGAAGAATTCGATTCTCCGAAGTATTTTTCTAAATCTTTCAAAAGTGTTCCAAAACTATCTGCTGTGACAATCAGTTCACTTAATATTTGTTCCTTTCCCGGAAAGAATGTCATATCATATGTTGTAATGATAACACTATCTCCCTGAGGAGTATATTTTAGCTTATCTGATTGTTGTCGAGACATCGCAACCATAAAACCTATCCAATAATTCCCAATCGTTTTTTCCAGTATATTAGCCGGAACCGCTTTACTTGTTAAATTGGATAGACATAATGCGTACAATGCTATATTAGCATATGTAGGATAACTGTTCAAATTGTATTTATCACTATTATGTGAAATTTTAGTATGATTATCACCTAATAGAGATTTTAATTCCTGTATCTCACTTCTAGTTTTTGTCTGATCTTCTGTTAACTGATCAAAACTATTTTTGATTGGATTCAATTTTTCTGAAATAGATTGCTCTATATGTGAGAATCCTTGTAGTTGTTCATCAATTTTACGCTCTATATTAGAGATACCTGTATATTGATTATTAGACTTTTGCCCTGACCAAAGTGAATAGATTATTGAAACAACAGCTAAAACTATAGACACAATAGTTGAAGCAAATGAAAAATTCTGAAATGCCGTGCTTGACACGCAAGTTGGTATAATGCACAATGTACATATCATTATTATTGCACAAATAATAACGATATATATTAAATGAAGCCTATAAACGGTCTTTATATGTACCACTTCTTTTATACTCTCGTTAGGTTTTGTATCTTTCCGATCTTCCATATTTAATAATCTAAATGTTTTTTTATCCAATCGCTGACCTCATTAGGCAAACCTATCCATGCCGCTGGAGCTTTGGCTACACCGATGTATAAAATATCATTGTGATCAATTGCTTGCCTGTATTTATCCCTTAAAGCCACTGCAGTCTCATCACTATCAACCAAATAAGCAGATCCGCCTAACCTAGCCCATGCACGTTCTTGCTTTATCAGAGCAATTAACTGTTCATATTTTTGACCCGGTTCAACTAAATCATATGATACTATATAAATCATAAATTAAAAAGCGTTGTTTTTGATTATCACACTATTGAAACATTCATTCTAACATTTCTTGAAGTACACGTTCCGTCTCCACTTCTTTTTCAATCCATCGGTGACTATTCCTTTTTGTACATTTATTCTTTGTAATACTTGACGTTGCAATCAAACACCTCAAGGCTATCAGTCAATGAAGGATGGTGCTTGTCTTTTTCAGAAAGGATAATATCTTTTTCAGGAATTTGCCAGTCAATACCAAGAGCGGGATCGTTCCACATGATGGCGCCTTCGGATTGGGGGGCGTAGAGGTTGTCGCATTTGTATTGGAAGAGGGCTTCTTGGCTTAGTACTACGAAACCGTGGGCGAAACCGCGGGGGATGAAGATTTGGCGGTGGTTCTCTCCGGATAGCTCTACGCTTACGTGTTTGCCGAATGTGGGTGAGCCTTTGCGGATGTCTACGGCTACGTCAAGGACGCGGCCGCTGATTACGCGGACAAGCTTGCTTTGTGAATACTTTCCCTTCTGAAAATGCAGGCCGCGAAGTACGCCGTATTTGCTTTTGCTCTCGTTGTCCTGGACGAACTTGATGGGACGTACCTGTTCATCAAAGTCGCGCTGGGACCAGGTCTCAATGAAATAGCCTCGCTCATCACCGAACACTTTAGGCTCGATGATTACAACTCCCTCTATATCTGTTTTGATTACGTTTATCATAGGTTGTTTATGCACTTGCTCAGTGAGTCCGTCCAGTATGGTACGGTTAATCCAAAGGTATCTTTGATTTTGGTCTTGTCCAGAACGGAGAATGACGGTCTTTTAACCGGTGATGGAAAATCTTCGCTGTGACACGGAGCAATCTCACACTCAGTATTACCAGCCATCTGGGCAATCATCTTGGCAAAATCAAACCAAGAACAGACGCCCTCGTTGCTGTAATGGTATATTCCCGTTTTGGAATCTTTCAATATCTCCACAATGGCCGATGCCAGGTCACCTGCGTATGTTGGAGTTCCAACCTGATCAAATACCACCTTGAGCTCCGGCCTTGTAGAAGTCAGGTTCAACATAGTCTTTACAAAGTTCTTACCGAATTCACTGTAAAGCCAGGCGGTGCGGATTATGATGTACTTGCAGCCTGATGCCAGGATGTTCTGCTCACCGTGGAGTTTGGTTAGGCCGTAAACTCCGGTGGGAGTTCCCTTCTGGTCCTCGCGGCAGGGGGTGTTGTAGGGTTCTTTTCCAAACACGTAGTCGGTGCTGATATGTACCAACAGTCCCCCAACTTCTTTCATGCTGGTGGCCAGGTTCTCAGGAGCCTTGGCATTGAGCAGCTCGGCCAGATCATAATCTGATTCGGCCTTGTCCACATTGGTGTAGGCTGCGCAGTTCACTATAACCTGGATATCCTTTTCACGAACCATCTTGCGGATGGCATCGATATCAGTAATATCCAGTTTGACTGTGGATATGTCAACATCAGAGCCGGCAAGCTTGCGGAGCATGGCGATAGACTCATCTGTTGCGTCTACAACGTCGGTGAAGATGTATTTGTTGGCAGAACCGCAGGTTACTACCCTCAGTTCATTGCCTAGCTGTCCGTTCGCTCCTGTAACTAAGACGTTCATTTCAGTTTGTTCTTCTCGTCCTCTATAACCTTGAGCAGATACTGGCCATACTGGTTCTTGAGCATGGGCTTGGCTATCTCACGCATACGCTCCTCGGTAATCCAGCCTCGGCTGTAGGCTATTCCCTCAAGGCAGGCTACCTTGAGGCCGGTGCGCTTTTCAATCACCTCCACAAATGTACTAGCCTCACTCAGTGAGTCGTGCGTACCGGTATCCAGCCAGGCAAATCCGCGGCTCAGAGTCTGGACCTTGAGCTCTCCATCCTTGAGGAATTCCTGGTTCACGGTGGTTATCTCAAGCTCTCTGCGGGCACTGGGCTTTATGTTCTTGGCTATGTTAACAACCTTGTTGGGATAGAAATAGAGGCCTACCACAGCGTAGTTACTCTTGGGGTTGGCGGGCTTCTCCTCAATGCTCAGGCAGTTGCCGTCCTTGTCAAACTCGGCTACTCCGTAACGCTCGGGGTCAGATACCCAGTAGCCAAAAATGGTAGCCTTGTTGTTCTCCTCGGCTTCACGGACAGCATTCTTAAGCATGGATGTCAGTCCGCTGCCGTAGAAGATATTATCACCAAGCACCAGGCAGGCGCTGTCATTGCCAATAAACTTCTCACCGATGATAAAGGCCTGGGCCAGTCCATCCGGGCTGGGCTGCTCGGCGTACTCAAAGTGTACACCGTAGTCACTGCCGTCACCAAGCAGGCGCTTGAAACCGGGCAGGTCATATGGGGTTGAGATAATCAATATATCGCGGATCCCGGCCAGCATAAGTACGCTGATGGGATAGTAAACCATGGGTTTATCATATATGGGCAGCATCTGCTTGCTCACGCCCTTGGTGATAGGATACAGTCTGGTACCGCTACCTCCTGCAAGAACAATTCCACGCATAAATTATAGAAAAATAAATGGCTTCGCCTCTGTCAGTCCCATGTAAATGACTGGCATAACGTGAAAATGGATAGAAACACGCCGGATGAGCCGGCATTTGCACAAAAGTACCTCAAATTTCTGTATAGTACAACTATTTGTTAAAGAAAATAAAATAAGTGTGCATAAAAGTTTTCAACACTCAAAACAGTATGAAAATAAAGGCGACAGTACCTCGAATCAGGTACTGCCGCCCAGAAATCACAATTTGTAAAAAGAAATTTATCTATTCTTGTACATAGAATCGTAGTATTTCTGATACTCGCCGCTGGTTACGTTATCTACCCAGTCCTGATGATCCAGATACCAGCGTACGGTCTTTTCAATACCCTCCTCAAATTGAAGCGAAGGCTCCCACCCCAGCTCACGCTGCAGTTTAGTAGAGTCTATCGCGTAACGCAGGTCATGGCCAGCGCGGTCTGTCACGTATGTAATCAGGTCCATATCAGCTCCATCAGGGCGACCGAGCAGGCGGTCAACGGTATTGATGAGAACTTTTATTATGTCAACATTTTTCCACTCGTTAAAGCCTCCTATGTTGTAGGTCTCGGCCACGCGGCCCTGATGGAATATAAGGTCTATCGCACGGGCATGATCCTCCACAAACAGCCAGTCACGTACGTTCTCTCCCTTGCCGTATACAGGCAGCGGTTTGCGATGGCGGATATTGTTGATAAACAGCGGAATCAGTTTCTCGGGGAACTGATATGGGCCGTAGTTGTTTGAGCAGTTGGTAACGATGGTGGGCAGGCCGTATGTATCATGGAATGCACGTACAAAATGGTCACTCGATGCCTTGCTTGCACTGTATGGACTGTGGGGCTGGTACTTAAGGTCTTCTGTAAAGAACTTTTGACCATAGGCAAGATGATGTTCGCCACTGGATGCCTTGGTTGTGAACGGCGGCTCAACACCCTCGGGATGAGTCATCTCAAGTGCACCGTAAACCTCATCTGTACTGATATGATAGAAACGTTTGCCTTCAAACTTACAGGGCAGGCTCTCCCAGTATATCTTGGCAGCCTGGAGCAGGCTCAGAGTGCCAATAACATTGGTTTGGGCAAAGGTGAAGGGATCCTTGATGCTGCGGTCCACATGGCTCTCAGCAGCCAAATGGATAATACCGTCCACATTCTCATCCTGCATCAGCTTGAGCACGCCATCAAAGTCACAGATATCCATCTTGACAAACTTATAGTTGGGCTTGTTCTCAATATCCTTCAGATTATCCAGATTGCCTGCATAAGTAAGCTTATCCAGATTAATGATATTATACTCAGGATATTTGTTTACGAACAGCCTTACCACATGGCTGCCTATAAATCCCGCTCCACCGGTTATTATTATTGAACGTTTCATCAATTCTCAATTCACTTGTCCAGCACCTCATACTTAGAGTTATTACTCTTGAACTCCGGCACAATCTCCTTCATGATACGTACAATCTCCATGTCATCAAACGTGTATGATGCCTGGAGCAGGCGCTCCTCATTCTCCAGGGCGGTCTCATAGTCATACTCGCGCACCTGGGCTATCATGATCTTTGGATGGTCTGTGGGCAGTGTATTCTCGGCCTTGGCAAGCACCTCCTCATAGAGTTTCTCACCGTCACGCAGGCCGGTAAAGACTATCTTGACATCCTTGGCGCCGCTAAGGCGTATCATACGCTTGGCCAGGTTCACTATCTTTACGGGCTGGCCCATGTCAAACACATATATCTCACCGCCCTTACCCATGGTGCCCGCCTCAAGAACCAGCTTGCAAGCCTCAGGGATAAGCATGAAGTAACGGACCACCTCAGGGTCTGTAACCGTTATGGGGCCGCCGTTCTTTATCTGCTCGCGGAATATGGGGATTACGCTGCCGTTTGATCCAAGCACGTTACCAAAGCGGGTGGTCACGAACTGGGTAATGCCGTCAACCTTACCGTCCTGGATGGCTTGATTGAGTGACTGGCAGTAGATCTCACAGATACGCTTGGAGCATCCCATCACGTTGGTGGGGTTCACGGCTTTGTCTGTTGATATCATCACGAACTTGGCGGTCTTGTACTTGACGGCCAGGTCGGCGATGACGCGGGTTCCTGCTATGTTGTTCTGCACGGCCATGGCGGGGTTGTCCTCCATCATGGGCACATGCTTGTAGGCAGCGGCATGGAGCACGTAATCAGGTTTGTGGTTGCTGAATATGGTCTCCATGAATGTCTTGTTGGTTATGCTGCCCACAATGGTAAAGCACTTAATCTTGGGGAAATGCTCGGCCATGTACAGGCGCACGTCATGCATGGGGGTCTCGGCCTGGTCTATGAGCACCATCTCGGCCGGGGTGTACTTGGCAATCTGGTGGACCATCTCGCTACCTATCGATCCGGCGGCACCGGTAATTAAGATACGCTTGCGGCGCAGGTTCTGGCCTATGGCATCCATATCCACCTCAATCTTGTCACGCGGCAGCAGGTCCTCAATCTCAACCTCACGCATGCGCTCGTGGCTCAGGGCAGAGCGTCCGTCCCACTCCTCGGCCTGACTCATTACCATTATCTTTACGTCGGCATCGGTGATAGCCGTGAGCAGATCCTGGTTCTCGCGGAAATGATCGGTCTGCGTAGGGCTTACCATGACAACGTCAATGTTGTTCTCGGTCATGACGTTTATCAGGTTCAGGTTATCGGGGTATACGCGTACGCCCAGCAGACGCTGCCCTACAAAGTCACCGTTAGGACTGATAAAGCCCTTGAGGTTGTATTTCTTTACGTCCTGGTTAAACACGCTCTTGGCCAGGCTGATTCCGCCCTCAAGCACACCATATATAAAGACGTTTGACGAACGCCTGTCAGTGCGTGAGAACTCAAACATGAACTTGACCACCACGCGGATGATGAACATGGACAGCGTCACGCAGACAAATATGATGAACTCACCATAGAAGTTGGGCATTATGACCGATGTCACTCCCTGGTACCTCAGCAACTTGGAGAATCCGTAAGACACCATGGCAGCAGCCAGTGTCGATGACGATATGTTGGCCAGGTCATGGAACGTTGAGTATCGTACTATGCCGTGGTATGTGTGGAATGCCTTGAATGATATGGCGTACAGCAGCACATTGAACAGGAGTCCCCAGGTGTTTGCAATAAATGCCTCGGGGTGCGTGAATGCGCCGCGACGGGTAAGGAACAGGGATATATATCCGGCAATCAGAACCTGAATGCTGTCCAACAGCAGGATGCACCAGTAAGGAATAGCCTTTTTAGTGAAATACCAGTCAGTTATGTTCTTTAAAAAACTCCTCATAGACAAGTCAGAACTAAGAGAAACAGGGTCTAAAAATATGTTTTAAAACAAAATTTTTACAAAAATACGCAATTTCACATTACTCACGCTATTCAGGAGGGCACTATTTGTGTTAAAGCACACTTTTAACAAAATGTGTAATGAATGGAATGTCAAAATTCATAAATTTGCAGCCGCTATGAGAAAATTATTCTTCCAAGGACTCAAATCCCTGCTTATTACGGCACTTGCAGCCGGTATCATCACCGCCTGTCAGGAGGAAAAGCCGGACTTTCATTTCCCCGATCCCGTAATTCCGCAAAAAGAATTCCGCCACCTGGAGAGCATCACCCCCGATACCCTCACATTCATGGAACATGACTCGGCCGTTTTCCGCGTCCGCACCATCCCCTATAACTACCTGTCACGTGACAGCCTCACCATCCAGATAGCCGATACCGCCGGAGTCAAGTACGCACCTGCTCAGATAAAATCTTACACTTTCAATACCGTAGACAGCATCTGGGACATTGTGATGTATATTAACAACAGTATGGTTCAGGGTGACCGTATCAGGGTTATGGTCGTTGACAAGGATACCACCATCTACTCTGATGAGACCGCGCTCAATATGACCGCAAGACCGGTTCCTATCCAGTATTCACTCAGCATATTGAACAAGGATTCCATTGCTGCATACCTGAGCGGCGGATATGCCACGATACGTCTGCTTGCCCAGCCGTGGGATGCGCTTTATGATACCATTAACGTACTTACCCTTGAAGATACGCTTGGCAATAGCGTAAGTGAGACCTACCGCATAGACAGCCTTAAATTCCGGGCAGAGAGCAGCAGATGGGATATCATGGTAAATATTCTTGACAATAGCATAACAGACGGTTATCTCCGCGTAAGACTAACAAACCCTGACACTACGGTTGTTGCACCCGGCGTAATTAATATAAAGAAGGTGCAGGTTGCACTTACCAAGGTACAGTACGGCAACAAGAGTGAGGTCATGAATTATGACCGCAATACCCTGACATTCTCATGGTGCTTACCTGCTGTAACTGATTTCAGTGATGAGAAGTTCTTCTTTACCTATAGCGGAGACAAGATTACCGTAGGTGACTCCATTGTACTTGAAGACAACAAATACAACCGCCTGAACGTGCAGAAGCCGCTCACCGTATCGGTATGGAAATATGACGCCCATAAGGACTACATAATCAAGCTCACCAACACCGGCCTGCCGGTAGTAAGGATAAACACCAACGGTCAGACCGTAGCCCGCCGTGACACCTGGTATCCCGGCGCCACCATGCGTATTGAGCTGCCCGACGGCACTGTTGATTATGAGGGTACGCTGAGCCTTAAGGGCCGCGGAAACGGCACCTGGGATTTCCCCAAGAAGCCCTACGCCCTCAAGCTGGATGAGAAAGCCAAGATTCTGGGTATGCACAAGCAGAAACGCTGGATCCTGCTGGCCAACTACAAGGACCGCACCCTGCTGCGTAATGATGTCTGCCTCTGGTTGTCCCGTCAGAGCAACCTACCCTACACCGTAAGCGGCGAGTTCGTGGAGCTGGTATGGAACGGAAAGCACATGGGTAACTACTACCTGTGTGAGCAGATAAGGATAGACAACCACCGCATAGATATCAAGAGCCCCAATCTTGAGGAGCCCGAGAAGGGTGGCTACTTTATGCGCATAGACGCATTCCTGGGTTACAATGATCCCAAGTGGGCCGACAAGGGCCAGGATCTGGGATTCTGGAGCACCCGTTACAACCTGCCGTTCATATTCAAGGACCCCGATGAGGATGAGAATGGTAACATGCTCTCCACCAGCTCAGCTGCATACACCTATATGTATAACTACATAAAGGATATGGAGACTGCTATCAGCAAGGCCGGAACCGATAACACCCATGAGTGGATGAACTATCTGGATCCCTACACAACCGCAGATTTTGCACTGATCCAGGAGATGGCCATGAACCATGACGCCTACAACACCTGGCCCAAGAACGGTCCCAAGAGCACCTATATGTATAAGGACTCTGCAGACCTGATGTGTTTTGGCCCCGTATGGGATTTTGACTACCACACCCTTACGCTTTACGGCGATTATGAGTACTCAAATTCCTCATGGAACGGCGCCGAGAATCAGCGACTCTACCAGTGGGAAATCTTAAAGATGAGCAACAAGGGCGGCCGCCAATACTATTTCTCGGACCTTAAGCGTGACCCGCAGTTCAAGGCACTGCTGCTGCAGCGCTGGAACGTACTTAAGAAAGTATGGAAGAACAACTTCAACAATTACGTTGATGAGATGGCCGATAAGATTCGCGTATCAGAGTACTACAACCAGCAGCTGTGGGGATACCCCAGCAAGGAGAACGGCGACTGGCTGCTCACCTTTGATGAGGCCATCCAGGCTATGAAGACTGCATTCAGCAAGCGCATGAAATGGATTGATGATAACATAGGTAATCTTTAAATATAACCAACTTAAACCCTTTCCTTTATATGAAACAGAAAAAGTATCTGCTAGACGAGAGTGAAATCCCAAAGGCATGGTTCAACATCCAGGCCGTAATGCCCAACAAGCCGCTGCCTTTCCTCCACCCCGGTACACGTCAGCCCCTTAAGCCTGAGGACCTGTACCCCATCTTTGTTGAGGAGTGCGCCAACCAGGAACTCAACCAGAAGGATGAGTGGATTGAGATTCCTGATGAGATCCGTCAGCAGTACGCCGCTTACCGTTGCACCCCGCTGGTTCGTGCTTACGAACTTGAGGAGGCTCTGGGTACTCCCGCTCACATCTACTTTAAGAATGAGAGCGTATCACCCGCCGGTTCACACAAGCTCAACTCTGCCATCGCTCAGGCCTACTACGCCAAGAAGCAGGGTGTTACCAACCTTACCACCGAGACCGGTGCCGGCCAGTGGGGCGGCGCTCTCTCATACGCTACCAAGAAATTCGGTATTGACTGCGCAGTATATATGGTAAAGGCCAGCTACAACCAGAAGCCTTACCGCCGTTCAATCATGCAGACATTCGGTGCTGCCATCACTCCTTCACCCTCTATGTCAACCCGCGCCGGTAAGGACATCCTTACCGCCAACCCCAATGATCAGGGTTCACTGGGTTGCGCCATCAGTGAGGCTATCGAGCTGGCAGTTTCAACCCCCAATTGCAAGTATGCTCTGGGTTCAGTGCTCAACCACGTTTGCCTGCACCAGACTGTAATCGGTCTTGAGGCCGAAAAGCAGATGGCTATGACCGGTGAGTATCCCGATATCGTTATTGCCTGCTTTGGTGGCGGTTCAAACTTCTGCGGTCTTGCTCTGCCTTTCATGCGTCATAAGATTGCAGGTAAGAAGAACACCCGCTTCATCGCAGCCGAGCCTGCATCATGCCCCAAGCTCACCCGCGGTAAGTTTGAGTATGACTTTGGTGATGAGTCAGGTATGACCCCGCTGCTGCCCATGTACACCCTGGGCCACACATTCAAGCCCGCTACCATCCACGCCGGCGGTCTGCGTTACCACGGTGCAGGTGTAGTTCTCAGCCAGCTCATGAAGGACGGCTACATGGAGGCTGTTGACATTGAGCAGACCGAGTCATTCAAGGCAGGTGTCCTCTTTGCCCAGACCGAGGGTATCATCCCCGCTCCTGAGTCTTGCCACGCAATTGCAGCAACCGTGCGCGAGGCCCTCAAGTGCAAGGAGACCGGCGAGCAGAAGACCATCCTCTTTAACCTCTCCGGTCACGGCTTCGTAGACATGTCCGCCTATGACCAGTACCTGAGCGGCGAACTCCAGGACTTCCATGTAAGCGAGGAGGATCTGGCCCGCTACATGGCCAGCGCCGACGCACTGAATAAGTAATCAAATCCTTCCAGCTGCAGCAACCCAACAAGGTTTCCAGCTGCAGTTAAGTAAAACTAAGGCCTCGCAAGCAAAGCTAGCGAGGTCTTAGTTTTACCCGGCCTGGAAGGCCGGCAGAGCGGAATGGAATGAAATGGAATGTAGCGGGTTTGGGGCGTCGCCGCCCCAAACTAAAAAAAGGTTGTTTCTAATACGCAGATAAGTTTCCAGCTAACGACTTTTTAGGCCCTAAGGGCCATAAAAGTCAAAAAAGACCGAGCACCACCGGTGCGAGAAAAAAAATCCAACACCCAAATTCACCACATCCGCCCCCCATTTAACCACAAACCCCAGAAATTAGCCCTCCGGCCGCCGCCGAAGGGCTAATTTTGTATTCAGCCCGGGGCTGGGTTGCCCAGCTAAGGCACATTAATCAACCAAAAACAAAACGAGTTATGTACGACATTTCATTTATCAAGAAATTTGAGGGCACAGTCCGCAAACATTGGAACGATGCCGCTCTGAACGATTATCGCAGCAGTGTAGCAACCTACGGCCAGCTGGCCGCACAGATTGAGCAGGACCAACTGCTCTGGCGTGCTGCCGGAATTAAGAAAGGTGACAAGATTGCACTCAACGCCAAGAGCTGCGCCGGATGGGCCAGGACATTCATGGCCATCATGACCGGCGGTTATGTAGGTGTCCAGCTCTTTGACGGATATACACCCAACGATACCATGAGTCTGGTTAACCACTCGGACAGCGTGCTGCTCTACACCGAGAAGCGCCTGATGGACAAGATGGACTTTGACCAGATGCCCGGCATCATGGCCGCCATCGATGTCCACACCGGAGAGCTGCTTGCCAGCCGTGGCATTTTTGCCGATATCTACATGCGCCGTGAGGCCCTGATGGCCGAGGCTCACCCCACCGGATTCAAACTTGAGGATTTTGGCTATGATGACCGTCCCGCCGATGAGCTCTGCGGCCTCAACTACACATCAGGTTCAACAGGTAACCCCAAGGGCGTTATGCTCACCGTACGCAATTTCAGCGTAAACGTATACCTGATCCCGCGTCATTTCCCCTACCGCGAGGGACAGACCTACCTGAGCGTGTTGCCGTTTGCACACATTTTCGGCCTGCTGTATGATGCCATTGAGCCTCTGTGCCTGGGAATGCATCTTACCATCCTTGGTATGCCCCCTATCCCCGCATACCTCAAACCCGCACTCAATGAGGTTAAACCCAACGTATTCTTTGCAGTGCCCCTTATCCTCGTCAAGATGCTTGACAACACCATAGGTGAGTTCGTGACCAGCAAGTCAGGCCGCCAGAAACTGGCCGATGCCAAGAACAACCAGGATTACTGCAAGGCCCTGAACACCATATTCATGTCAGCATTCGGCGATAACATTGAGCTGCTGGTAACCGGCGGCGCCGCCATGGCATTTGACCTGGAGGACCTGATGGCTCAGAAGCTGCGCATCCCGTTCGTGACCGGTTACGGTATGACCGAGGCCTGCCCCACCATCGCCATAGGTGAGAAGGGCAAGTACAAGATGAAATCAGTAGGTGAGATCGTGGCCGAGGGTATTGAGTGCCGCATAGACAGCGAGGATCCCGAGCATATTCCCGGCGAGGTCATCATCAAGGGTGACTGCGTGTTCACCGGTTACTACAAGAACCCTGAGGCAACAGCCGAGGTTCTGGGTGCTGACGGCTGGTTCCACACCGGCGATATGGGTACCATAGACAAGGACACCACCCTGTTCCTTGTAGGCCGATGCAAGAACATGCTGCTCTCATCAAACGGACAGAACATATTCCCCGAGGAGATTGAGGTGGTGCTGAACGCCCTGCCCTACGTACAGGAGTCTATCATTGTGGACCGCAAGGGTCATCTTACGGCTCTGATTGTACCTAACGTGGATGAGGTGGCTGCCAGCGGCATGGATAACGATGCTCTGAACGCCCTCATGGCGGGTAACATCACAAAACTCAACCAGGAGATTCCCGCCTACTCTCACGTGGACGGATTTGAACTCAAATTTGAGCCTTTTGTGAAAACCCCCAAAGGCAGCATCCGCCGTTTCATGTACAAATAACCCAAAACCCCTACCTTTGCCACCAAACCCCGTAGGGGTATGATAAAGAGAATTACATAACACAAAATAAGAATTGAAATGACAGAAAAACGAGTAGTAATTACCGGAATGGGAGTAGTAACCTCCATAGGTAAGAACATAACCGAGTTCAAGGAGAGTCTGGAGAACGGCCGCCTGGGTATCTCCAAGATAGAAGGCCTGGACCGCTTTGGTGAGCTGACAGTTCACGTAGCCGGCCAAGTTAAGGATTTCAAGCCCACCGAGATGGGAATGGATGCCGGAAGCGTACGCCGCAGCGACAGATTCAGCCAGTTTGGCATCTGCGCCGCCATACAGGCTATGGAGCAGAGCGGTCTCAAGGCCGGTGAGAACATAGAGCCGGGCCGTCTGGGCTGCTACGTTGGCTCAGGCATAGGCGGTATGCAGACATTCATTGACCAGACCGTGATAATGAACAATGAGGGTGCCAAGCGCGTATCACCGCTGTTCATCCCCATGATGATTGGTAACCTGGGTGCCGGCAACATTGCCATCAAGTTCAATGCACAGGGTCCCTGCCTGCCGGTTGTATCGGCCTGCGCAACATCAACCCACGCCGTTGGTGAGGCATTCCGCGCCATCAAGTACGGTATGGCCGATGCAATCATAACCGGTGGTACTGAGGCTGCCGTTAACGAGCTGGCCATAGGCGGTTTTGCCAACATGAAGGCTCTGACCACAGCCCAGGACCCCGCAGAGGCCTGCCTGCCGTTCGATGCACGTCGCGGCGGATTCGTAATGGCCGAGGGTGCCGGAATACTGGTTCTTGAGGAGTATGAGCACGCTGTAAAGCGCGGTGCACACATCATTGCCGAGGTTGCCGGTTACGGAAACACCTGCGATGCATACCACTACACCGCTCCCCGTCCCGACGGATCAACCACAGCCGCATCACTGAGCCAGGCTCTCAACGAGGCCGGATTCAAGAATGACGGTCTGCTCTACATCAACGCCCACGGTACCGGAACCCACATGAATGACGCATGTGAGACCAAGGCCATCAAGATTGCCCTGGGTGAGGAAGAGGCACGTAAGGCTATGATCAGCTCAACCAAGTCAATGCACGGACATATGCTGGGTGCTACAGGTGCTGTTGAGCTCATTGCATCGGCCATTGCTCTGGAGAGCGGCGTACTGCCTCCTACCATCGGTTACAAGGAGCCGGATCCTGAGTGTGACCTGGATTATATTCCCAACACCGCCCGCAAGGTACAGGCCGAGTATGCACTGTCAAGCTCACTGGGATTTGGCGGACATAATGCAGCTGTTGTTCTGCGCCGTTTCAAGAACTGATATGGAGATGAACCGTGAACAGCTCATGGAGGTGATGCCCCACCGCGACCCTATGCTCCTGGTGGACCACTCCATGACTACAGAGGACGGCTGTGTATCAGAATACACCGTTCCCGATGACCCCTACTACACCCGCGGACACTTTCCGGGCAATCCCATTGTCCCGGGGGTGATCCTGTGTGAGATCATGGCTCAGGGCAGCGTCCTGCTTTTCAAGGAGAAGCTTGTGGATAAGATTGCGCTCTATGCCGGTATGGATAAGGTAAGGTTCAAGAAAAGCGTTCACCCCGGCGATAAGGTGGTTGTCAACTCAATCATTCGCAACTGCCGCGGGTCATTCCTGTCAGTTGAGGCCAAGGCAACCGTAAACGGTGAGATCTGCGCCGAAGGCCAGCTCTCATTCATGCTGGTCAAGAAATAAACAGTAACCTGACAATAAAAAAGGCTTGCCCAAATCAATGGACAAGCCTTTTTTATTATCAGACAAATATCAGTCTCTCAGAACAATCTCAAAGAACAGATAGTAGTTCTCACCGAATCTGATCTCATTCTGATAGTTGCTGTCACTCTTCTTCTCCTTAGAGTCGTTCATATAAGGCATCTGCTCATAGAACTCTCTCAGACGCATTCTGTAGTTGGCAATACGGATGCTCTTGATCTTGGATACGGAGATCTCATACGGAGTCTCATATACACCCTGATGCAGCCACTCCTTTGAGTTGTGCATGTAGTAGTAGATTCTGTATGCGTCATACTCGCTACCGCTTGTAGAGATAGGAGCGTTTGAGGCAAGCAGGTAACCCAGCAGGTCAGTGTCATAGAAAGCCATATCGTCACTGGTAAGCTCAGCGGGGAATGTGATTGTAGTGAAATCGTTGTCAGATGTGATTTCGGCACGGTCACCCTCCTGCAGGACGATACCCTTTGATTTTTTACCTGCGCCAGATGCGCCACATGATGAGAAAACAACCATGGCACCCATAACGAGTGACATGCTGATCAGAGAAAAAAGTTTAATACTTTTCATAGTTTAAGTTATTAGTGGTTAATTAAGTAAGTATTTCCGTCAATAATGTAGAGTCCCTCTGTAGCCTCATCCACCTCATAACCGGCGGTGCTATATATTCTGGGCTTGATGGGTCTCTTGCGCTCCTTTACAGAAAGCTCAGTCTGCTGGAAGTCTGACCATGGGTAGTCAAGCATGTAGCAGATGAACCACTTGAGGTCCTCCTCAGGCACAGAAGTGCCGTTCACTCCGTTCAGGAAGTAGTTGAATATCTTGACCTGCAGGGTTGAGCCCTCCAGGGTCTTGATCTTGTTCACCATAGCCACATAGTCTGCATTTGTGCGTTTGAACTCCTTACCACGGGCCAGAGAATCCTCAGTGAATGATGAGAGCTCATAATCCATAGCCAGGTCATTCTCGTCAACACCCAGCAGACCGTTTATAAGGAATGCCATGGTACCTACGCGCTCGGCACCGAGCGATGAAGCCATATATATCTTCTTGTTGGCCCTTACCCAGGTTATTATTGTCTTCATGGCAGTGATATAGGCATCACCCTCCAGAATCTTGTCACCCAGGCAATCTATTGCTGTGGGAACCTTGAGATACTTGGCCTGTGTCTGGTTTCCGAATACTGACTTGGTGGCTGTAACCTCATCGGCTGTACGGAAATCCATCTCTGCATTAAGGCTATAAGCGGCCTTGATCTTACGGACATCATCGGTAAAGGTCCTTCCACTTCCGTCAAGATTCTTGTTCTCACGCAGTCTTGATCCGCGGTACAGGATTCCGTACTTGACCTTATATCCGTCCATTCCGGTCCAACCGCCCAGGTCACGCATGTTATACAGGTTCTCTGACTTGAGCATCAGCACCTTACCGTCAATCCTAAAGGCCGATGAGTACATCACTCTGGTCACGCCGTCAGGGAAATCGGCAAATATCCTGTAATAGTAGGTGCACTCAGGCATGAGGTTGTCTATCCAGAGAGTGGTATCGGTGGCATTCAGCGCCTTGTCAACCGGAACGGTCTCAAAACCCGCATTGTCACTTATCTGGATATGCATGTTAGATGTGCCGTTAAAACGCTCCCATCTGATATTGAATCCTACAGGCCAGTCCTTGCGTCCGTAGCCCACATTGATCGTGTCATACTTGCTTACGGTCGATGTGGTGTAGTCATCGGCACTGTAGCTGGTCCCGGCCATGTATGCTGCAACTGCCTTGTTGTAATAAGAGTATGAGGGAATGGCATCATCAGTAACGGGTACGGTTACCGGGATATACTGCTCTATTCCGTCAATGCTTACAATGATATAGGCGGTACCGGGACCCACTGCGGTTACCAGACCGTCACTGGACACGGTAGCTACAGATTTGCTTGTAGTCTTGAATTCCGGATCGGAATGATCGGCGCCCTCGGGGAATGTGGTGGTAATGATACGGTGGGTATCGCCCAAGAGCATGGGCAGTGTATCCACGTCACAGTTGTATCCGCCCAGCACGGGGTAACCGGTCATCTCCATGATGAACCATGACAGGTCTGCGGCCGATATCTTGGTACCGTTCACGCCTGTACGGAAGAAATTGTAGATTTTCTGCTGCCAGGTTCCGTTTGCGGGTGCTACTGATTTCATAGTGTTGGCCAGCTCGGCAAACATATACTCCTTGTTGTCCTCACTTGAACCCAGCGGTGATCCCTTCTTTCCGGTATAGTTCCTAAGACGGGCAAAACCCTCCTCGGTTGGGTCATACTTTACGGCAGCCTCCTGGCAGAAAGTGGTAAGCTCATAATCCTTGGCCAGGTCACCCTCACTTACGCCCAGCAGTGCGCCGATAAGGAATCCCAGCGTACCGGTGCGGTCTGCGCCGTTCTGGCAGTGGAAATAGACAGGCATGCCTTTCTTAAGGTGGTTGATGATCCACTGCAGCTCCCTGATGTTGGCATCATTGTTCTGGAAATGGTACATACGGGCGTTCACAGACTCCGGTACAAGCAGGAAATCCACGTCATCCTTACCGCTGCCGTCATCCTTGGCCAGTGCAGAACCGTCAACCGGGCAGTTGTCACGGCTGCGCAGGTCAAGCTCGGCACGTATACCAACCTGACGCAGGGCCTCAATGCCATCGGCCGAAAGTATTATTGAATCCTGACCTTTGGCCTTGAGCTGTGCTCCGCGGAATATCTTTCCGTATGCGACAGGCTTGCCCGTAAGGGTCGATGTCCAGCCACCCATGTCACGTACGTTCCAGGTTCCGTCGGCCAGAATCATCCTTATCTTACCGGTGGTGTCAAAAGCACCGGTCTTAATGGTGCTCTCAGCGCCGCCGGCCACTGATATTACCCTATAGTAGTATGTCTTGCCGGGAATGAGGTTATAGACGTCATAACTCTCTGCATCGGCAGCGACTGAATAGACATAAGCATCAGCATAGTCAGCTGACTCACTTACCTCTATCCTCTGCGATGTAGCCCCGGCCGCCTTTGTCCAGGAAAGGGTAACCGGCTTGGGGGCATCCAGCCTGTAGCCGTCATCCTTACCTTCATCAAAGTATTCCATAATCTTAGAGACATCATAATCGTCCAGATAATCGTCATACGTGAACTCATTCATGTAACGGTTAGTGATGTCATTCTCAAGACAGAACTGCGGATTCTGAGCTCCGCTGTATCCCGCAAACAGGGATACCAGAACAAGGACAAACGGTTTTCTCATATTGAAAGCATTAATTGGTTACGGCAAATGTAAACCCATTACTTCATGAACAGGTACTTGGCTCCGTCACTGCCTATGCTCAGTCCGTCTGTAGCATCCTGCAGCTCATAACCGGCTACGCTGTAATACTTTCCGGGCTTGATGGGACGCTTACGCTCCTTGACAGAAAGCTCTGTCTGCTGGAAGTATGACCAGGGGTAGTCAAGCATGTAGCAGATAAACCACTGGAGGTCCTCCTCAGCAACAGCAGTGCCGTTCACTCCATTCAGGAAGTAGTTGAATATCTTTACCTGCAGGGTTGAACCCTCCAGGGTCTTGATCTTGTTCACCATAGCCACATAGTCAGCATTTGTGCGCTTGAACTCCTTGCCACGTGCCAATGAGTCCTCAGTGAATGATGACAGCTCATAATCCTTGGCCAGGTCACTCTCACTAACGCCCAGCAGACCGTTAATCAGGAATGCCATGGTACCTACGCGCTCTGCGCCCAGTGAGGATGCCATATATATCTTCTTGTTGGCCCTTACCCAGGTTATTATTGTCTTCATGGCAGTGATATAGGCATCACCCTCCAGAATCTTGTCACCCAGGCAATCTATTGCTGTGGGAACCTTAAGATACCTGGCCTGTGTCTGGTTTCCGAATACTGACTTGGTTGCAGTTACCTCATCGGCCGTACGGAAATCTATCTCGGCATTGAACTTATAATCATTCTTGAGCTGTCTTACAGACTCGGTAAATGTCTTTCCGCTTCCGTCAAGACTCTTGTTCTGACGCAGTCTTGAGCCACGGTACAGTACATCATACTTGACTTTATAGCCGTCCATTCCGGTCCAGCCGCCCAGGTCACGTATGTTATACACATCCTCTGATTTAATGATTCTGGCTGTACCGCCCACCTTGAATGCCGATGAACTGAGCATCATGGTGCCACTATTCGTCAAGCCCTCTATCTTGTAATAGTAGATGGACTGGGGATTAAGATTCTCAACTCTGTAGGTAGAGTCTGTCTTGGGCAGAGTGACATAGGTTGCGTTATTGTACTCCGGATTGTCACTGATAACCAGATTCTGCTCCTTTACGCCCTCATAAGGCATCCATTTGATATAGAAAGCGCTGGGCCAGTCTCTGCGGCTGTAACCTACGCTTATGGTGTCATACTTGCTTACGGTTGATGTGGTGTAGTCATCGGCACTGTACTGGGTCTCCTCCAGATACGGGCCCATGGCCTTGTTGTAGAGTGAGTATGAAGGAATTGAGTTCTCCGTGATAGGAACTATTACAGGCAGCAGTTTCTCAATACCGTCAACATCTACTATGATGTAAGCCTCACCGCCGCCAACTGCAGTTACGGTACCGTCAGCGTCAACGGTGGCGATCATCTTGCTGGTTGACTTGAATGATACTGATGTGAAGTCTGCGTCAGACGGATAAGGTGTTACCTCTATCTTGTGTGTCTGACCAGGCTCAAGCCAGAGAGTATCTGCATCCAGAGTCATTCCTGCAAGCAGTGAATAGTCTGTCAGGTACTTAACCAGGAATGCCAGATCATCGGCCGATATGTTCTCACCCTGAACGCCCTCACGCAGGTGGTTGTAGACCTTACGCTGCAGGGTTGCGCCGGGGAATGACTTGATCTTCTCAACCATGGCCTTGAAGTTGTAGCTTTCAGGGCTGGAGCACTTGTCCAGTCTACCCTTATCGGTTCTCTGGCGTACCAGGATCTCCCATGTGCCACGGTCAGCCTCATTCTCAACGGTATCGCAGGAGAATGATGTGAGCTCAAAGTCACGGGCCAGGGCATCCTCGCTCATACCGCACAGAGCACCTACCAGATATGCAACGGTTCCGGTACGGTCAGCACCGACTGAGCAGTGCAGGTATACAGGTCTATCCTGCTTGAACCAGGCAATCATCTGCTTGATACCGCGGATGCTGTGAGGAGCATCGGCAAATGTGGCGATACGGCTCTGATATGCACCGGTAAAGTTTGCAATGGGATATTCCTCACCAAGATATGAGTGACGCGGTTTGCTGGGATCGGCCATAGGAGCACTGCTCTCGTCACGCATGTCAAGCTCTGCACGAATGCCGAGTCTGAGCAACTCATCTATACCCTCCTGGGTTATCATCAGCCTGGTCTCGCTGTTTCTGTTAAGTCTTGAACCTCTGATAATCTTGCCATATTTCATGGTCTTGCCGCCGATTGCGGGCCAACCACCCATATCACGGACGTTATAGATACCGTCAATCTTGAGCATACGCACATGACCTGTGGTACGGAACTTGCCGGACTCTATCTGTGCATCGGTCTGGGCATTGCTCAGAACCCAGTCATATGTACGGTTGGGTATCAGGTTGTAAACGTCTATCGTGGTGGATCCCTGAGCTACCTTAAGTGTAAGAGAGTCAGTTGCATCCTCCTCTGCGCTGATAAAAAGCTTACCGGCTACCTCCAGGGCCGATGCAAAATTAACCTTGGCGGGGAACGGACGGTCTATACGGCCGTATGAATACTGCTCCCAAGACCAGGGCAGATCATAGCAGTACTTGGTAATCCAAGTGTAAGAATAATCATTGTCGTTATAGGCAGGCTCGCTGAAGTAGCCCCTAACCTTATCATTATCCAGGTTGTACACAGGAATCTCCTGTGCGAACGCCTGCATACACAGCAGGCCCATCATTGATAAAACAAAGCTTTTTCTCATTATAGTTTAGGTTTATTAATTCAAAAGTGGTGTAAAAATACTACAAACTATCATTAATACCAAATGATACCGTTACAAATAAGGGAGGCCAAAGGGGATGGTTCTCACTTTGGTTAAAATATCCTAATTTTGAAAATTAATAATGGAAACATCATATAATTGTAAGAAATGTTCAGACACATTATCATATTGTTCAGTCTCTTGCTGATGTCTGTCACAACACCGGCGCAGGAGAGTCTGCCCATCATTGAGATCAAGGCGGACAGGACTATGATCTATCCACAACGGATGGAACTGACGGGACAGGAATCACTGATGGATATGCTCCAGATGATGCCAGACCTGATGATTGCGGGGTATGATGAGCTGATAAATTCTTACAGTCTGCGCATCGACAACGTTCCGGTAAGTGGTGATAAAAGGCTTATACTGAGCCAGATGAAAGCCAAGGACATTGAAAGGATCCAGGTTTGTGACAACACAGGCGTTGCCAAGGGTACCATCGGCATGGGTAAAGTCCTGGATATCAACATGAAAATATCTGCAGGACTGAACGGACTGGCCGAGGGACAAGCTGATTTGGGTAAGGACGTCCGTAGCAACGGTACCGTCAATGCACTTTACGGCAGCAAGGGTACCGATATCTACGCCAACGCAGCCTATCTCTACCGTGAGGGTAACCGTGAGCATGTGACACTCCACATTACCAACCGCTTTGATGACAGAAACAAGCTGTTGACATATTTCACTCAGCAGCACATTGAGCAGCCACAAAATAATGATGAACTGAAGGTGTTGGGCAGGGCACGATATTTCCATACATTCAATGACGCGGGAACCGAGCTGCTGCTTCTGGGCGGTTACCAGTATACCAGCGGCCCTACGGTCACAAACAGACTCCCTATGTATGTCATTGAACTCAACACTCCGTTGTTTACCGACAGGCTCTCCATGATGCTGGGTGCCGAGGGCGATTTCCCAATGACACGGCAAAAGTCCGATGGCAGACATTGGCACACCTTTAATAATGACATCTACCTGCAGTTTACCTACTCCCTGCCCCGATGGCGATTCACGGTGGGTAACCGCATCATGTATTACAGCTACAGGCTGGCCGATGACAACGACAGCCGGGACTATGATGACATCCGCAACAACACCAATGCATGTGTAATATTTCTGCCCGATGACCGTAACCAGCTGCAGTTGGGCTACTACCGGAAATACTATAATCCTGCACAGGACGACCTATTCCTGAATACCGTTTCTCTTGCTCAGGACCAATGGTCTGTCATAAGGCATAAACTGGATCAGAGGGATATAAATCAGGTAAAACTTGCTTACGCCTACAGCAAGCCTCAGCTCACGGTGCAGACCGAGGCCAGTTACTACATTGTTGAAGGTGATGACAACTTTACCCGGGTGTTTGCATCGGCCTACTGGAAAGCAAAAAATCTGACTCTGACAGGCGGCGTAAATCTGCATATAGCCCGGGATGACAGCTATGCCTCATTGCGTCTGGCCCCCACCCTGAATCTGCCTCACACATGGCAGATCGGCATGCAGATGGTCTATTACACCGGTAAGGCTCCGTACCGTGAGCAATATGGCACACCCGTATACGGCTGCTTATCGGTAGGTAAGCAGTTGGGCACGCATTGGCACATGGGGCTGGACTGGCATGACATGTTTGATGCCTGGAGCGGTGATGCCAAGGTTAACCGGCATGCAGCCAATTTGAAATTGCAATATAGATTCTAATGATAAGAGTATGGTAAATATTGAACTGGATATGATACAGACAGCCGGCATTGGTGCCTTGGCTCTCATTGCAGGTATGTTCCTAACCAGGAAGGATGATATCCTGCAGAAATTTTGCGTGCCGTCGCCTGTAACCGGCGGCCTCATCTTCTCAGTGATTACCCTGATACTGTACGGATGGTTTGATATAGAGGTATCGTTCAATGACACCCTGAAGAATATCTTCATGCTGGCGTTCTTTACCTGCGTGGGTTTTGAATGTGACCTTAAGGTATTGAAACAGGGTGGCAGGATCCTGGTCATCATGCTTGTGCTGCTGGTTATCATAATTGCCATGCAGAACGTCATTCCGCTGGGTATAACCCGGATTCTTGGTGTTGACCCTCTGGTTGGCATGGCTGCCGGCAGCGTATCAATGACCGGCGGACATGGTACGGTAGGCGGATTTACCAGTGTCCTTCAAGGAATGGGACTGACCGGCGCCGGAACAATAGGCATGGCTGCTGCCACATTCGGCCTCATTGCCGGTTCCATGATAGGCGGTCCGCTGGCCGAGCGTATCATCCGCACCAAACTGACACAAGAGCAGATGCAGCCGCAGGATGATGAGATTGACCCTGCAATGGCCGGCATAGAGAGCGACGAGGCCTCTCCCACTGGCCGTACAAAGCGTATGAGCACCAACGAGCAGGAGTTCCAGCAGTATGCCAAAGCAACATATTGCATTCTCATGGTCATGGCTGGCGGCACTATATTGAGTTGGCTGCTGGCCAAGACCGGTGTCACATTCCCCACCTATTTTGGCTCCCTGATCCTGGCAGCCATAGTCCGTAACATAATGGGGCTTTTCAGTTACAATGAATGCGGCAAACGTGTCAGGGCCGATAAGCTACTCGACATAGAGCGTATCATCAGCGTTGGAAACATCTGTCTCTCGCTGTTCTTGGGAATGGCAATGATATCACTCAGGCTCTGGGAGCTCAAAAGTCTGGCCCTCCCGCTGATCATCATCCTGGTATCTCAGGTTATCATGATGGTTCTGTTTGCATATTTTGTAGCATTCCCGCTCTTGGGCCGCGATTATGATGCAGCGGTACTTTGCGCCGGAATCTGCGGATTCGGCCTTGGTGCCACACCCAACGCCATGGCCAACATGAGTGCCGTCTGCTATAAATACCGATACACAGTCAAACCCTTCCTGATAATTCCAATAGTTGGTGCCATGTTCACCGACCTAATCAACACCGGAATGATCACCACCTTCCTTCATCTGATTTAAACCAGCAAAGGGGCACAATGGGGACGGTTCTATCTGTGCCCTTTGCGGAAGGGCACAGATAGAACCGTCCCCATTGTGCCCCTTTTCGCTCTCAAAAAAGAAAACGTGCAGGCCAAAAGGTCTGCACGTTTTCTATCTGATAAAATCTGGTTTACTTTACCTCTTCAAAATCTGCATCCTGGACGTTATCCTGGTTGCTGCCAGAATTGCCCTGGCCTGCGTTTGAACCACCCTGGGCGCCGCCGTTGAAGCCTGCGCCTGCACCGGGCTGACCCTGTGCACCGCTCTGCTGGTACATCTGTGCGCTGGCTGCCTGGAATGCGGTGTTGAGCTCTGCCATAGCCTTGTCGATGGCTGCCAGATCCTGAGCCTTGTGAGCATCCTTAAGGGCGCTCAGAGCGCTCTCGATAGGAGCCTTCTTGTCAGCAGGAATCTTATCACCAAGCTCCTGCAGCTGCTGCTCGGTCTGGAATATCATTGAGTCAGCCTGGTTCAGCTTGTCAACTTTCTCACGCTCCTTCTTATCGGCATCGGCATTGGCCTCGGCCTCAGCCTTCATGCGCTCAATCTCCTCCTTGCTAAGACCTGAGCTTGCCTCAATACGGATAGCCTGCTCCTTACCGGTTGCCTTATCCTTGGCACTTACCTTAAGGATACCGTTGGCATCGATATCGAAAGTAACCTCAATCTGAGGTACGCCACGACGTGCGGGTGCGATACCCTCCAGGTTGAACTGACCGATTGACTTGTTCTGGCTTGCCATAGGACGCTCGCCCTGCAGCACATGTATTGTTACGGCTGTCTGGTTATCGGCAGCGGTAGAGAATATCTCACTCTTCTTGCAGGGGATGGTTGTGTTGGCCTCGATCAGCTTGGTCATTACACCACCCATGGTCTCGATACCCATAGTAAGCGGAGTTACATCAAGCAGTACGATGTCACCTACACCACCCTCCTTGTTAAGGATAGCGCCCTGGATTGAAGCACCTACGGCTACAACCTCATCGGGGTTAACACCCTTGCTGGGAACCTTGCCGAAGAAATCCTCAACGAGCTTCTGTACGGCGGGGATACGGCTTGAACCACCCACCAGGATTACCTCGTCGATATCGGCATTGGTAAGACCTGCATCCTGCATAGCCTTGCGGCAGGGCTCCAGGCAAGCCTGGATCAGGCCGTTGGCCAGCTGCTCAAACTTGGCACGTGTCAGAGTCTTTACAAGGTGACGCGGAACACCGGCTACCGGCATGATGTACGGCAGGTTGATCTCTGTGCTGGTTGATGATGAGAGCTCAATCTTGGCCTTCTCGGCAGCCTCCTTAAGACGCTGCAGTGCCATGGGATCGGCCGTAAGGTCTGCGCCCTCATCCTTCTTGAACTCCTCAACCAGCCAGTTGATGATTACCTGGTCAAAGTCATCACCGCCCAGGTGGGTATCACCGTTGGTGGCAAGTACCTCAAATACGCCGCCGCCGAACTCCAGGATAGAGATATCAAATGTACCGCCACCCAGGTCAAATACGGCAATCTTCATATCCTTGTTGGCCTTGTCAACGCCGTATGCCAGAGCGGCAGCGGTAGGCTCGTTCACGATACGCTTTACATCAAGACCGGCAATCTGACCAGCCTCCTTGGTAGCCTGACGCTGTGAGTCACTGAAGTATGCAGGTACTGTGATAACAGCCTCTGTTACCTCCTGGCCCAGATAGTCCTCGGCGGTCTTCTTCATCTTCTGCAGGATCATGGCGCTGATCTCCTGAGCGGTGTAGAGACGGCCGTCTATGTCAACACGCGGCATGTTGTTGTCACCCTTGACAACCTTATAAGGTACACGGGCAATCTCCTTCTGCACCTGATCCCAGTTCTCACCCATGAAACGCTTGATAGAGAACACGGTACGCTGCGGGTTTGTGATAGCCTGACGCTTAGCCGGGTCACCTATCTTACGCTCGCCGCCGTCAACGAATGCAACGATTGAAGGTGTTGTACGCTTACCCTCTGAGTTGGCAATTACGACGGGCTCATTTCCTTCAAATACTGAAACGCACGAGTTCGTGGTTCCAAGGTCAATTCCAATAATCTTTCCCATAGTTGTATGTTTTTATTTGTTTGAACTCAAAATTTGACACTCAACTATGTACAAATGCTGTGCCACGGTATTTTGTAGGCCCATGACATGACAGATGTGACGATTTGTCAGAATTTCCCGCACCCACTCCTTCCCCCACCCCCTCACCTTAGGGAGCCACAACGCACACAGAGCCATTTTCTTCCCTAAGGTGCATAGGAAATACGCTTTCTCGCAGGCTACCCCCCACCTTAGGGAGCTGCAACGCACGTACCGCCATTTTCATCCCTAAGGTCCGTAGTAAATTCGCCCGTACCTGCGTTACCCCCTGACCTTAGGGAACCATAACGCACGTAGGAACGATTTCATCCCTAACGTGAGCAGGAAATACGCTTTCTCGCAGGCTACCCCCGCACCTTAGGGAGCCGCAACGCACGTAGAGCCATTTTCATCCCTATGGTGCATAGGAAAATACGCTTTCTCGCGGGCTACCCCCGCACCTTAGGGAGCCATAACGCACGTAGAGCCATTTTCATCCCTAAGGTCCGCCCCAAAAATGCCAGTACCTGCGTTACCCCCTCACCTTAGGGAGCCACAACGCACGTACAGCCATTTTCTTCCCTAAGGTGCATAGGAAATACGCTTTCTCGCAGGCTACCCCCCCACCTTAGGGAACTGTAGCGCACGTACCGCCATTTTCATCCCTAAGGTGCGACCCAAAAATGCCAGAACCTGCGTTACCCCCGTACCTTAGGGAACCACAACGCACTTACAGCCATTTTCATCCCTAAGGTCCGCCCCAAAAATGCCAGAACCTGCGTTACCCCCTGACCTTAGGGAACCACAACGCACGTACAGCCATTTTCTTCCCTAAGGTGCATAGGAAATACGCTTTCTCGCAGGCTACCCCCATACCTTAGGGAACCATAACGCACGTAGAGCCATTTTCATCCCTAAGGTGAGTAGGAAATACGCTTTCCCGCGGGCTACCCCCATACCTTAGGGAACTGTAGCGCACGTAGAAACGATTTCATCCCTAAGGTGCATAGGAAATACGCTTTCTCGCGGGCTACCCCCGCACCTTAGGGAGCTGCAACGCACGTACCGCCATTTTCATCCCTAAGGTGCATAGGAAATACGCTTTCTCGCGGGCTACCCCCATACCTTAGGGAACTGTAGCGCACGTAGAAACGATTTCATCCCTAACGTGGGTGGGTGCTGAAAAAAAAAGAGAAGCGACCTGTGCGGATCGCTTCTCTTAGAAAGTTGCAAGTATTTCTTAATCGTTCATCATTTCAGAATCATCCTCGGGTTCCGGAGCTTGCGGGTTGCCCAGAATTGCCACCATGATCTTGCCCTCGAGCTCATCGGCCAGTTCGGGATTATCGAGCATCAACTGCTTTACGGCATCGCGTCCCTGGGCCAGGCGGGTGTCACCGTAGCTGAACCATGAACCGCTCTTCTTGATGATGCCGTACTCAACGCCCAGGTCAACAATCTCACCGCTCTTGGAGATACCCTCGCCGAACATGATATCGAACTCAGCCTTGCGGAAAGGAGGTGCCACCTTGTTCTTTACAACCTTTACGCGAACCTGGTTACCTACCACCTCGTCACCATCCTTGAGAGATGTCACGCGGCGTATATCCAGACGTACCGATGCGTAGAACTTAAGTGCGTTACCGCCGGTTGTGGTCTCGGGGTTACCAAACATCACGCCTATCTTTTCACGCAGCTGGTTGATGAAAATACAGGTGGTGTTGGTCTTGTTGATGGTCGATGTGAGCTTACGCAGGGCCTGGCTCATAAGACGGGCCTGCAGACCTACCTTGTTGTCACCCATATCGCCCTCAATCTCGGCCTTGGGGGTGAGTGCAGCCACACTGTCAATTACGATAATGTCAATGGCGCTGGAGCGGATAAGCTGCTCGGCAATCTCCAGTGCCTGCTCGCCGTTATCAGGCTGTGAGATCCACAGGTTGTCGATATCGACCCCGAGTTTGGCGGCGTAGAATCGGTCAAACGCATGCTCAGCGTCAATGAACGCAGCAATGCCGCCGGCTTTCTGTGCCTCGGCAATGGCATGAATTGCCAGAGTGGTCTTACCCGATGACTCCGGACCGTAGATCTCAATTATACGGCCGCGGGGATAACCGCCCACGCCAAGTGCGGCGTTAAGGCCGATAGATCCGGTGGGAATGACATCAACGTGCTCAATGTTCTCATCACCGAGCTTCATGATTGAGCCCTTGCCGAAGCTCTTCTCAATCTTGTCAGTTGCTGCCTGCAAGGCCTTGAGTTTCTCGCTCAGACCTGCATTCTGAAGGCCTGACGCGCCCTCAATCTCTTTCTTTGCCATAATATGAATGGTTTAAAACATTAACTACCCCCAAAGAGTGTTCTCCAAGGTATGTTTCATCTCTTTAGAGCAAAGCCCCCTCCGGGACTCCAAACGCAAAGATATGAAAACGAGCCACAAATCTCACCTTGCCACAAAAAATTTTATCAACAACTCCCAGCCCCCCATACCTTAGGGAAAAAACTGCCCCTACGTGCGTTCTGATTCCCTAAGGTCAGGGTGGTACGCAGGTACGAGCGTATTTCCGGTGTACCTTAGGGAGAAAAATGCCCCCACCTGCGTTCTGATTCCCTAAGGTCAGGGGGTTACGCAGGTACGAGCGTATTTCCAGTGCACCTTAGGGAGAGAAATGGCCTTACGTGCGTTCTGGCTCCCTAAGGTCAGGGGGTAACGCAGGTTCGAGCAAATTTTCCACGCACCTTAGGGAGAAAAATGCCCACACCTGCGTTCTGACTCCCTAAGGTCAGGGTGGTACGCAGGTACGAGCGTATTTCCGGTGTACCTTAGGGAGAAAAATGCCCCTACCTGCGTTCTGATCCCCTAAGGTAAGGGGGTGAAGCAGGTTCGAGCAAATTTTCCACGCACCTTAGGGAGAAAAATGCCCACACCTGCGTTCTGATTCCCTAAGGTCAGGGTGGTACGCAGGTACGAGCGTATTTCCGGTGTACCTTAGGGAGAAAAATGCCCACACCTGCGTTCTGATTCCCTAAGGTCAGGGGGTTACGCAGGTTCGGGCAAATTTTCCACGCACCTTAGGGTAGAAAAATGACTATTCGAACGTATCGGGTATCGGACTAAATGCTTATATTTGCGAATATTAAGTGACTAACACAATTGTTTGCAACTAACCTAAACCATTAAATAAAAATTGCTATGAAGGATCTTTTCCATGTTTGCATGACTGCGCATAAAGAGGTCATGACAAGAAATTTTGACGATGCACGCGATTTCACTAATCTCATGGCATTGGCTGCGTTCAGAAATGACACTAGTATTCTTGCGGACTCCGTGATGTCTAACCACGTCCACTTTATCATTCTGTCTGAGTCTCCCCAGAAATTTGCGCTCTCACTTAGGTATTCTTTGACCAAACATTTCAACCACATCTACGGAAGGACCGGCAGACTCTTTGACAAAAGAGTGTTTATCAGGAAGTTGGAAGGAACTAAGCATATTCAGATGGCAATAAACTATTGTCTAAGGAATGGTTTGCACCACGGTCAGAGTGAGACCGCATTTGCTTATCCGTTCAGCACCTGCAATTACATTTTTTCGCGCGCCAGAGGTATCCTGAATCCGAACCTGTCATACAATCGGGCCGAGATACAATCGTTCTTGCCTAAGAACTCCTATTTCCCCGACTACTTTGCAATTGATAATCAAGGTGTTATTTCAAGGGATACATTTCAGGAAATCAGACTGGCCGAGTCATGGTACGGTACACCCACCAATTATATTTACAACATGAACCGCCGCACCACCGAAGATTGGATAAAGGAACAGGAGAAAGACGATGTTGCTTCCGATCCTATTACATTGAAAATCATAGAGAAAGGTGTACAGTTTGACTCGGAATCCGATATGCTCAAAAATGAAATGGGCGGCCGGGCATCGGTGGTGAACATGAATGACCTGGAGGTTTGCTCAGTTGTGGACAACGATATTCTAGGCCGATATAAAACAAAGAGTATCTATCAGTTAAATGATAAACGCCGATGCCAAATCGCTTTGGAACTCATAAACGATTGTCACATCAACGCCATTCAAGCCGCCCGCTGCGTCGCGATTCCGATATCCATTCTGCCCGACGAATACCGTCCCCGTAAGTTCCGTGCATATTAAGCAGCTCCAGCCAATACACTCCCCCTCACCTTAGGGAAGAAAATGGCTCTGTGTGCGTTCTGGCTCCCTAAGGTCAGGGTAACGCAGGTACGAGCGTATTTACGATGCACCTTAGGGAAGAAAATGGCCCTACGTGCGTTCTGGCTCCCTAAGGTCAGGGGGTAACGCAGGTACAAGCGTATTTACGGTGCACCTTAGGGAGAGAAATGGCCTTACGTGCGTTGTGGCTCCCTAAGGTCAGGGGGTAACGCAGGTACAAG